>Ga0210040_10000229_pt1 | contig 98406 bp, 87 predicted proteins | sample CryGeyCG12114_NA_FD_185462 | JGI IMG/M metagenome (GOLD analysis project Ga0210040, IMG submission 185462) | Groundwater microbial communities from aquifer - Crystal Geyser CG19_WC_8/21/14_NA (SPAdes) (version 2) | ecosystem: Environmental > Aquatic > Deep subsurface > Groundwater | place: USA... | reverse complement strand
GGGGGGGGGGGGGGGGGGGAGGTTGGGGTGGTTATTGTTGTTGGGGTGAGGCCGTTCGTGGATGCTTGTAGTTTGTCCGAGGGTTGTGTGAACGCCGGGTTGTTGGCTTTGGTGATTGATCTGCCGGTCATGTGGTGGATGATCAGGTCGACTTCTGCTGGCTTGCAGACTGTGTCTGATTCTCCGGCGATGAGGAATAGTGGGGTTTTGAGTCCTTTCCATACAGCTTCGCGTGGCGGGCCGCCAGTGACGCTACCGTCGGGTGCTGTGTGTGGCAGGAGGCCAAGCGTGATCCTTTTTAGGACTGGTGTTCGGTATTGGCGGTTCCATTCAAGCTGTGTGCGCTTTAGGTCTGACTCGTTTGAATGGCCGACTACTCGGAGGACGCTCATGCTGTTCTCGCCGCCATAGCGATCGAACCAGCGGAGGATGTTGATGACGAAGTTCGGGGTCGAGCTGAGCTTCTGAGCAGCATTCACCTCCTTTGGTGTGAGCTGGTGAGCTCGAGGACAAATTGCGACCATGCCGGCGACTGGAATCGATAGGGCCGGTACTGTAGAGGCTGTAGATGCGAGGAGTGCAGCGATAGAGCAGCCCATGGAGTGGCCTGATTACGTGTCAGCGGTGGTTCACATGCAAAATGCCTGCTTCAAAACTTACCAATAAGCACGACCGACTTGTGCCCGTTCTTCCGGCAAACGTCTTCGATAGCAGTCTTCCAAAGTGCTACATTCGCTTCAATAGTGTACGCCCCGTACGCTTTGGGCGCGAACGTTGATTTGCCATGACCAGGTAATTCTAACCCAAAGCACGGTGCGACGTTGGTGAGACTTCCGAGTAAGCCTGCGAATTGTGGTAACACTCCACCTAGACCATGTATAAAGACCAGCAGCGGAAGTTCAGTGATGTCGACATGGCTATCTTTGTGGGGATGAGGCTGATAATATGTTCGAATTCGAGGGTAGGTCGCATATTGGGTGGTGTATGATCGAAATTTCGTGTGCTCCTTCAGGCGAGGATGAAGCTCATCTTCTGCTCGCTGGAGTAATTGCGTATGCGTCGCTCGTCGCTGCCTCCGGTAGAGATAGGCTAGAGATCCCAGTACTACGATTACCGTGCACCCAATCGCTTTCCATGGCCAAGCCATGGTCGTATAGCTTCAGGAACGAATGAGATGTTGGTAGCTCAGATGCATCGAATGTCGTTTCTGTCAGTAAGAGGCGATGGATATAGGTATAGGACGACGGGACATTGCTGGAAGACTCCCACTGTTCGCTTGCATTCGCAACAACGAAAGAATGTGGACCGTGGCTCAGGAGCTTCTCATCTTGATTGCTATGCAAATATCAAGTCACGGAGGCCTAGCTCGTGCTCATTGCCTTACGCGCGACATTGGTGACCGTCGGGTCTGATCGCACATCTTACGTGCAATGTAGGGTAGTGGTATTGTAGAGCAAGGAAGAAGATCAAAGGATTCCAAATGAAGGTGTCTCAATCTTGGCAAATGTGTGCTTTGAGACGCTTTGAAATTGTGAACTTGATGCCAGTGAAAGCAGCAAGAGTTTGAAGAGGTATCAACTCATTGAGACGACATTGGACAGATCATGTACCACGTGAAAGATGTCATTACACGTAGATGGCTGTCCTAAACACAAGATTCCAAGACCTAACGGAACTGCTCAGTGCTGAGGGGATGTGTAGACGCCTCGGCAGCCGGAGCAATCCTCATTTCGAACACACCCAAGGAACTCTAGGCTCTTGAGGCTACAAAGTCTACGTCTACGCTGCGTTCTCTTCCATCTTGACCTCATTCCTCCATCTAAAGCACAAATTCAATTCCTTCAACCCCATGGTAAAGTGATCACGGCTCTGCATCAACAACTTACTCCCGTCCTCACCAGGCGCGAACGATACATCAAACTGGTCGACGATTTGAGTAGTGATGGTCCGAACCTCCATGTACGCCAGGTTCTTTCCGATACACCCAAATGGGCCCGTTGAGAAGGGCGCGAATGCATCTTTGTGCTTGATCATTTCCGGTTTAGAGTACCATCGTTCCGGGACGAAGGAGGTGGGCTGTGAGTAGTTGTCTGGGGCTGTGAACGAGTTAGGCGATATGACTATGAAGCATTAGAGGAGAGGAAGAGAGGAGAGGGCTTACAGCGGCTCATAACATATTGTGGCATTTGGATGTTTGTGTCACCTGGAACGAAAGTGTGACCAATCATAACGCCTTCTGGTGGTGTCTTGCGGAAGACGCCCGATGGGACGGCGGGGTTCAATCTGAGGGTTTCGTTGATCAGCCCGTTGATAACTGGTGCTTCTTTAAGCCACTGATCTGGTATGACATGTCCGGCCAATCTGTTGTCCAGCTTGATCTGCTGGATCTCATCACGGAGCTGTTTTTGCCATTCTGGTTTCCCAGCCAGATGATAAAACAAATGGGTCAAGGTCGCCGCGGTGGTGTCGCTGCCCGCCACGATAATTAATCTGCTGTCGCCGCATAGCATCGGCCACAGCTGCTTCTGGTTATCGGACTTCTGGTAGTGGTCGATCAGTGTCTGTGTAATGTCCGGACGGCCAGGATCAGTCTTGTCGTGAACTGCAATGCGGTTCTCGAGAGCCTTGGTGCAAAAGTCGATGAATTGCCAGTACCCTTTTGCTGCACCTGGAATTGCAATGACTAGCCTGAAGAACCAAGTAGGAGACTGAAGACCGGCCGGGGTCATACCTTCGTTGAGCAACTTGATGGCTCAGTGAACTTCGCCTTTCTCAAGCATGCCAAAGTCTTTCCCAAACGCGAGGTCACCCATCGTGTCGAAGGAGTAGAGGTTGAGTAGGTTAGTAGCGTCGACTGGTTGGCCTGCGACATGTTAGCTTTTCTATCAGATTTCTTCTTGTGACAGGGGCCACACCTTTTGTCTCTGTAAGCTTCATAATCAGCAGATCATTGAACGTTTGCACTCGTACCTCATAGCCACGAAGTGCTTTGTCACTGAAGGCCGGTGCCCAAACTCGTCGCCGACGATCATGAATTCCCCGGTCTCTGGTTGTGTGTAGCGACGACAACGGCGCATCCTGATCATACCAAGGACCTTTTGTGCACTTCGATTTCGGGCTGGAGACGACTTCTGTACCATCTGCGTCGATCACAGAGATATCATTGGGTCCAATCCGAACGAATTTGCCATACTTCTCGTGCATCTCAAGCAATTTATGGTGGGCATTGAGATTCTTATTCTGAAAGACATGATTGAATTTGGAGAGCCGTGCAAGGTAGGGACCAGGAATCTCGTTCAAGGGATTGAGGAACAAACGGTACATGGCACAACTTGCATACGTTCCAGCTAGGAAAATGCCAGCGAGGTAGACCGACGCTGTTAATGCTTCTCTGAAAGTAATTTTGGTTGAGGAGGTAAGAAAAATCGTGCCGGCCAGGGTGGTCACCGTCACCGACTGAACATATCTGACAGGATATAGGAAGTGTTCGCCTCGATGGAAGAATGTCCAGAAGGCGAGAGATCCCGCCGCAAATGCGCCCAGTGCTTCGATTGATGCCATGGTGACGAAGAGTGTCTTTGCGCGCAAGACTGAAGACGGACAGCAATAATGAGGGCATAGAGCACTCTAAGCTTACATTTATATGTCTCGACACGATTCGATGTGGTCTAATCAGATGTTGCACAGGTGCACTGACTCATTCCAGGCTCCGTAGCTGTATGCGTTGGAATAAAGCCTTCCCTTCTCAATCCGGTGAGGGGCGGAAGCACTACCGGGTGAATAAACAGGAGTTAAAGCGATACCAGATGGACCTTTGTACCGGCGTCTGGCAGATGACAGGGTAGTCTTGCGAGTCATGCCTCTCAAGTTTGCGGAGCAACACCTTTGAAAGGCAGGGATTATGAAAGTTACGGTACGGAGAGGGCGTTGGACTCGAGCTTTAGCTAAGTCGTAGTTCTCACTACCTCGGGTCAATACTCACGAATCGTCCTTTCGACGTCGTTCTGCCACACAGCTTCCGCAGTTACGAGAAGACGACGGAGTACCTGCTTTAGGTTCGGAATCGACAACGGAGTTCGAGTGACTAACTAAAGCAGATCTTGACTCGAAAGGTGAGGTGTACTTTGGAATTTCGAGAGCTGCGTGTGAGAATGGGTAGTGCGAGCTGCATGCGATCCCTGTCAAGTCTCGTGCTGCCAATCAAGCTTTAAGCTCCCACGGGCGACAACTTCGTCTGCAAGATCTTTTCGGCTCTTTGAGCTTCAATGCGATTGCGATCTCCTTGACGCATCATTTGACCAAGCAAAAACTTGAGCTTTCCTTTTGCTTGTTTTCCGTTCTGTCGTACAATGTCTGCCTCGCTGGAATTTGCTTCGATGACCGCGTCTGCAAGAGCATCATATTCTTCATCAGTCATGGACATGAAGAGCAAGTTCTCCTCCTCGGCAATTTCAGCAACAGAACGTTTGTCACCGTCAAACAGGATGCGCAGCAGCCGTTTGGCGGACGGTCCCGTAAGCTTGTTTTGAGCCTGAAGCGAGACCAAGTCTGCCATCTGCTGAGAGTGGATTAGACCAGGATGCCATTGCGTCTCAGTCGTAGTCAGAAGCGCGCCGAGCTCATGCAAGACCCAGTTGCCGACTTGCACGCCCAAGCGTGACCTGACATCGTTTTCGCGCACTTTAAGATGAGCGACGATATCCTGGTACCACAATAGCCTGCCCCCATTATCCAGCGCAAGCAGCGCCTGGGCATCAACCACAGTGAGACCGTAGTTGGCGCAGAGCATGTCGAGTAGCTGTTCTGGCACAGGTGGTAGATGTTCTCGCAAATGCTCCACAACCTCAGGATGGATGTACAGAGGTGAAATATCAGGATCCGGCATATAGCGGTAGTCGACCTCGCCCTCTTTTCCTCGCAGACGCCTTGTCACGCCTGGGGCGGACAGAGACCAACCACGTGTCTCTCCTTCTATCGTGCCACCCGAGTCCAGGACGTCAATCTGCCGGTCCCTTTCAGCGCGGACAGCATCCTCGACACTTTTGAAGGAGCTCAAGTTCTTGATCTCTGTTCGCTGGCCAAGACCACCTACCCCACTGTAAGAGTGGTTGCTGGTGTTGTCGTCTAGCCTTCGGACTGACACGTTGACATCTGCTCTGAGCCCGCCAAGCTCCATGCCTGTTGTCGCTGCATCGACAGCATACAGGATTGATTGAACTTTGCGCACGTAAGCAGCAGCAGCTTCTGGCGTGTGCAAATGCGGTAGAGAAATGATCTCAATCAGAGCATGCCCCGAGCGATTGAAGTCAATGAGACTTGTGACTTCGTCCTGCTCTTGCGTCTTCGCAGTGTCCTGCTCCAATTGGACTTGCTTAATGCCGATCTCGATCTTTTCACCATCCTTTTCGCCCAGCCCATCTTGCTGTGTCAGAACAAGATGTCCATCTCTTGCAAGCGGCTCGTAATACTGGGTGATCTGATATCCAGCAGGTTGGTCGTGGTAGAAGTAGTGTTTTCGATCGAACTTGCTGCGAGGTTGAATCTGACATTTCAGCGCCAGTGCGGCACGTATAGCAGGAACAAGCACAGCATGTTGAAACAGAGGCTGGCTGCCGGGAACAGCCAGGTCGAAGGGCCAGATTGCGGCATTTGGCACATCGGTATACTCAGCACTTGCACCTGCAACTAATCAGCCTCTGTAGCGACATAGTTCCCGGAAGCCTTACGCGAAAACAGCTTGCTGCCGGTGTTCAGTTGGGCGTGAATCTCAATGCCAACAGTCAACTCCCATTGCGCGAGTCTCTCGTGCCGTACTCGATCTCTTTCTAAAACCTCGTCGTCATGCTTCCCTCGACTTGCTCGAGCAGCGTCTTTCAACTGCTTCCTTAAAGGAGCTTGCTCGGCTTGGAGGGTCGATGTAGAGTGGAAGGGTCGAACGGCAGACGAGTAGATAGTGATGCGTTCATATCGTGTTGAATGGTGTCTGAAGCATGCTGTGCTTACGAAGCGGCTCGAGAACCATCTTCGTAGCATCAGCTAAGATCTTTGTAGTTGACTTCGTGAGGCCTCAGGTCGCATCAACTCAGCTACATCGGTACACGTTTGCTCATCGGACCGCGAGGCTGTTGATCACCAGATTGCGAACGGGCCAGGCCGCGCCGCCGCGCCGAACTAGCTTTCTATGGACTCGTACTTCACTGCAACCACATTGTATTCTCGTCTATGTTTGCATCTAGCATTCGCTCCTGGCCTGCTACATACTACGGGGCTAAACATCGGAGGCGGACAGAACAGTTGACTAAGAACCATGAGCGCCATATTGGCGGTCAGGCCAACCAGTCTGCCGGGGCAGAACTCAAGTCCAGTCCCGGTTCTTGATCTCGCCTGTTGACCCCTGATGCTGGCGGTCACCTGAGTAGGTAAGGCGTAGCAGCAAACGGGAATGAGTCTATTCTACAACCAACAGACAGCACATTCACGATGCATGCCTCCGATTCCAAAGACAGTCGATCGCAGAGCCTCGAACCCCCTTCTGACGTACTTGTCAGCCATGCCATGCTTCTCATCGGTACATGTCGGTAAGGAATTTTGCTATCATGTGTCTTGGCAACGGCCACCCGTGGACAGACTCGCGAGCTAACGTCAAGAGTCCGTTGTCCAACACATTCAGCCGAATCATGAACGCCAAAAGCCTATAGCCAACTATCACACGACTCTGCTCAAGCTTTTACCGCGTCTTCGTCGCAAGGGAAACCGTGGTCACCCTCTGATGACCAAGGACCTATGGCTTATGCGCCGTCCGATGGCGGATGCTGGATGACCTGTACAATCACTCGATCCATTCCATCGAATTCTGGACCCCTGCCGAAGTGTTGGACCTAGGTCATATGGTTTCAGACGTGACAAAAGGGGATATGCTATCGCCGTGGTGTAAGTACAACCAGACCGAGGATGGAATGCTTCAACGAAGAGCTAGATTGTATGGTATCATGCTAACGCCTGAGATCGGTATCCCAGACATTGTTTGGACTCGGTCGATCTGCCTACTGAATATGGATATGGATGTTCGGGATCTCAGCTGTCCTTTCAGTCATCCTACACCAGTTAGGGTGCCCTCTGTTGCAGGTGAGCTCTGATTCCACTTGGAAGAATCGTCTCTCTCCAGACACTGTTCCATCTACTTACCTTTGACGTCGACAGCGGTTGCTCATATCAGGTCCTCAAGGACTATCGAGGCCGATACGGGTGCAAACACTGTCGAGCATGATGACCACGAAGCAGCCTCCAAACTCCGATATGTGTGTTTTTAGGGCCTACGCTTGCATCTGCCAAGGCCAATCCGTCTACATTATGGTCAAGGCATTCGATTTCGTCGACTCGCGGTCTGCTTCATCTAAATGACTACATAGTCGACCTCTCAGTGCGCGCAGAAATCGGTTCGTCCGACTTGGACTTCTGGCTGGCGTGCTGAGAGGTCTGGGTCTTCGTATGACCATGATGACAATGCAGTGCTACCTGGAACTTTTATATTTGTTACTGAAGGTTTAGGTATAGCTGCTTCGTCGTGCCTATTCAGATCTACATAGAATGTCGTGGTGTCCTTGCACCGTGACTCGTACCACAGCGGCGTTCGGGAAGGGAGCTAGCTTTTTGTGGCTTGAGTTACCTCCAAATCCGATGACGTACATCAAGCTGCTTCAGGTTTGCCAAGCTGACTCCGCAAGTTTAATCGTCGCTTTCAGTTGTTTTGCCCCTGTCCTTCGCACGTTCTCTGACTTTCAAGACCAGTAGACCATCTGTGCCTGCATTAAACAAGGCACAAGCGTAAGCTAAGCTTTACAAGCATAGTGCTAAGCTATGATCGACGCTTGACCATGCAACGATCTTCCCTCTTCAGGTGCAGCGCCTTTCCCATGGACTTATTTGTGGCATACTACGCCGTGGGCGCTGTGCAGTCGATGCAAATAAATGGTAGGCTGATGCTACAGTTGATGCAACCTCTCACCTGTCTGACTGTAAAGCACCATCTGTACTCGTTACTTCTCTACTCACCATGAACAGCCTCATTCTCGCTAGTCTAGCTACAACGACCTGTGCGCGCTCGCTGTACTCGTCCTATACTTTTGATCCGTTGCAGCATCTGGCTGGTATTGCACCGTACTTCGAGCCAGAAAACCCTCCCAGGAATCCTTCACCTCCTCAAGGTTGCAACGTCACGAAGGCAGCATACCTTGTCAGACATGCAGCTATCAACGCCAATGACTTCGACTACGAGTCCTACCTCGAGCCGTTCATCGACAAATTAAACAACCACACAAATATAGACTGGACCTCCACGCCCGAATTCTCTTTCCTGGCATCCTGGGTCCCACCACAGCTCCCGGAACAAGAACAACTGACACGAACTGGCAAATTAGAAGCATCGCAACTCGGTGTATCGCTATCCTACAAGTACCCCAACCTGCGCCTACCACAGCAAGTATGGTCGTCCTCCGCCGAACGCACAGTCAAGTCGGCCCAGAGCCTCATCCGAGGTCTCGAAACAGAAGACAACCAGATCAACCTCGTCCAAGTCTACGAAGGCAAAGAAGCCGGCGCAGACACCCTAACGCCATACAGCAGCTGTCCAGCCTACAGCGCCTCCACAGGCTCCAAACAATCAAGCCAATACTCCAAGCTCTACACAGCACCCATCCTAGCACGACTAAACGCCCAAGCCCGCAGCTTCAACTTCACGCCAGACGACACAACAGCCATGTTCGAGATGTGCGGCTACGAAACCGTCATCCGCGGCACCTCCCCCTTCTGCTCCCTCGACCTCTTCACGCCCGACGAATGGCTCTCCTTCGAGTACGCAAACGACATAATGTACCACTACAACACCGGCTACGGAAACCCCCTCAGCGGCGTCATCGGCCTCCCCTGGCTAAACTCAACCATGAATCTCCTCACATCCCCATTTCCTTCAGCCCCAGACCAAGACCTCTACATCTCCTTCACCCACCGCGAACTCCCCCCAACAGTCCTAGTAGCAATGGGCCTCTTCAACAACACCCAGTTCTCCGCCCCCGCCCCCGCCGGCACCGACATAAACAGCTCCAGCTCCAGCTCCATGCCCCTAACCCAAATCAACTACAACCGCGCCTGGCGCTCAAGCTCCATCCTCCCCTTCCTCACCAACATCGCAATCGAGAAGATGGACTGCTCGGCGAACTTCTACGTCAAACAGACACAGACACAATCAGAGATCCCGTCTCCGACCTACTACAGAGTCCTCGTCAACAACTCCCCACAAACCCTCCCATCCTGCCACGACGGACCAGCCGAATCGTGCTCATCGGCTAATCTGCAGACTTGGCTGATGGGCCGCGCGGCGCTGTTCGAGGGGTTTAGTGAGAGGTGTAATGTTAGTTACGGTAATAGTACGGATCAGGTCTCGTTCTATACTGATGGGCGTGGGGGAAATGGGACGGCGGTGGGGAAGAGGTAATGGGATGGAATGGAAAAGAGTTTGGTTGAGTTGAGTTGAGGTGCTGAGAGGAAGGAGTATATAGATATAGATTAGATATAATATAGACTTGGATATAGATAGACTGAATACTTAATGATGAGATGTGAATGTGAATGTGAATGTGAGCAAGCGATGTTTCTATACCACGGCGATGTTAGCCGCGAGGGTATTCTATGGCCTCGTGCTACGCTATGCTATGCTATGCTACGCATGTAATGCGATCTGTTTCAACCAGCTCAGCTGTAATGCTGATGAATGGACCGACGTCTACGTCTGACCGTGTCACCATACCGTCCCTGAGATGCCCTACACGGTGTAATGAAACACAACCGCGGATGCCACATGTGGCGTAACTGTCATCAAAGTCTCACCACGACTCTCACTCACAACAAGGTATCTCCCAAAGCACACCGAACAAGACTGACCCCGGCCCGCACCGTATCCCCCACACCGCCCTCGACCAGCCTCGGATTAACCTCCACCAGATCGACGGCCACACACTGGCCCGACTCCGCCACAGCCTCGCAGATGAAATCGCCCTCTCTCAACGTCAGGCCCCCTCGTACCGGTGTACCCGTGCTAGGCGCCCACATTGGATCTAGCGCGTCCACGTCAAAGGATAAGTGGATTGGTGTGTCAGAGCCTATATATTCAAGCGCCTCATCCATCACTTTGCCGATGCCGTGGCGGTCGATGTCGTGCATACTGAAGGCTTTGATGTTGTTTTCGCGCAAGATCTTCTTTTCGCCGGCGTCGACGTCGCGGAGGCCGATGTAGACTATTTTCTTCGTGGTGATTCGGTGAGAGTCGTGTATCCAGTCGAAGACACCCTTGTCGGTCGATGTTGTGAGGCCGGTGAGGAAAGAGACGGGCATGCCGTGGATGTTGCCGCTGTCGCTTGTTTCGGGGGTGTTGATATCGGCGTGGGCGTCAACCCAGATCACTGCGATTTCATTGTTGGAGTCATCGGGGAAGCGTTCGCGGATGGCGCGGGCCACGCCTGAGACTGTGCCGATTGCGATGCTGTGGTCGCCGCCGAGCGTGAGTGCTAAACGGCCGGTGCGGGCTTGCTGGTAGACGAGCTCGGAAATCTGTTCTGTGACGGCGCTGACGGAACGAGGGTTCTTCATCCCGCGGACGTCGGGGTCGTCAAATTTCGGGGAGCTGTTGCTGACCATGCCGTCGCGGGCTGTAACGGTTGGTTGGTAGTCGTCGAAGTTGCGGACTGAGGTGTCGCCATGCAGGGTATAGCCTAGATCTGATTCGAGCTGGGTGAGGAGGCCGGCCTGTGTGAGAACTGCTGGGCCAGCATCTGTGCCTGGTCGGCATTGGCCGCCGCTGAAGCCGACTAGCGTCACGCCGAGTTCTGATGGGTTGGAAAGGAACTTTTGCGGGATGGAAGAAGTGGGAGGGAAGGATTCGGACTGCATGGCCTTTTTGGTGGTTGTGCCGTTGCTTCCATATGTATGGCCATTGGCGTGGCCGCTTGGCTCGATGGATGGCATTTTGGAGGGTCCTGGAAGTGGTTGGTGAGGTTGACGTTCCGAGACAATGAGTAGCGTTATCTACTCCTGCAAAGGAACGATTCGACGGTAGAAATGTGTGCTAGACCGAGAAAGACGTGACGCTGTACCGGAATGCGCCTGGAAATACAGAGAGGTGAAAGCTGAGTTGACACTGTGAAAGGGAAACAAAGAAGTGCTTATATAGGTAGCCTAGGACGGTGAAAAGTAAGAAGAAACTGAAGGGCGTGCATTGTCCCTGTCTAGGCGCCTCCACCATCTCGAGGCCTTGACCCCTCCTGCCGTGGCATACCGCTGATATTATCAGTTGCCACAGGAGTCAAAGCTGACTGGTTGGGAAGGGGCGCGGCGGCATGTGAAAGACGTGGGGGGTAATCCCACTTTTCCGCTAAGTGCAGGCACAGGCGGAAAGCGGAGCCAAGCGAAAAGTTGCTTCCGCTAAGTACAGGTCGTTCCGAATGGACAGATAATCGTGACACTTGCATTATCTTGTTAGATAATTGCGACGTAACACGACAAATCGCCGAGTTCGTATTACATCATATCAACGACGGAGAAGCGTCGCGTGCCAGGTATGAAGAGTTCTTGGCTTTATGCAAGGTACCATCAACACATGGTACTGTTCTCTGAACTAATGGGGCCGGAGTACACCACGTCTTTGGAGGGCGACTCATTGACCCTGACACTTTTGTGCTTCCTTCTGACTCTGTCTATCCTACCTCTCTGAATGAGCATATATCTCTCCATGTACTGGTCGTCTGGCCAACCTTCCATCCCCTCAACAATGCTTCGTAACTCTTGGCGCTGCATGCTACTCATGAAATGAATGCCTTCTTCTAGGTTCTGCCAATCCTCCTCACCCGCCCAGCTTGCTTCTAGAAAGAGGCGGAAAGTTGCCAGGTTGTGCACAGTAATATGGTACCCTGCAGTGAATATTTGCGTATGGCGACACCGCACCCAGTGTAACAGGCTGAGAACGTCCCCTATCATGGTTGTGCTATGTGCACTTCCTACTCCTAGGATCCATACCATACTTTGGATTGCATCACCAGGAGGGAACGAGCACATGGTGTCATCCCACTTGCAAAATTCCTGCCACCTTGCGTGACCCAGGGGACGGTTCAACGCCGCTTCCTGAAAAAGCTTCTTAGCTAGTTTGGTCGGAGCTCCTTGCACCTTTCGGGGATCTAGCCTATCCGATGACGCCATCTCGAAAGCTATTGTTGCAACATGCATGAATGTCATGAAATTAATTGGTGTTGTTGTCTTACGCATTCTTGAGGTGGCTTGGGAGGCCAGTTCCCAGATAACCAGCACTGGCTCTCTGTGATGGTTTACCCTTGCGAGAAGCCGTGTATCACGGTGCAATGCCAGAGAGCCCAAGTATGCGTTCCAGAGGGACACTTCGCGTGACCCCATGCTCTCAAGCACAGATTTGACGAATGATGGCCCTGACTGACGTCCGAAAAGAGGTTTCGGCGCGTGCTTCGGAACTTGCCGATGGGGCCGTGCCAAAAACCCAAGGTAGGGCCGGACCAGACTGGGCGGCAGCGCGTTGAGTACCCCTGCCACATCTGAACTTTCGTGCTTCCCTGGCGACGAGAGTATTTGTCTCTTCTTCTCCTCAATGGCTGCGTAGGTCACGTAGTGCAGTCCCTGCATTAAATCCCACTCATGCCTGAGTAGATCACCAAGCAGACGTGTGTAGGGTTGAATTTCCTGTGCTACCATCCTCATGAAGAGATCATGTACAGATGGGATTTCTTCGGGGATGTAGACGCGATCTCGGTCGAGCTCGGGATCAGGAAAGACTTCTGTTCCATCACCCGGCAAAGGCCCCTCGGGAGAGTAGAGAACGGTGCGGGCGAGAAGCTTCTTGAAGAATGCGTGGTAGACTTTTGCCGATCGTGGTCTCCCTTCAGTAGCAGCATGATAGGAACAAAAGCACATCCATGCTTCACGCAGAGTCCTCGTTGCTTCGACCCTGGCAGACCAGATCAAGGGCGAATATTCGACAGTGTCCAGGCTTGGACGAGGCTCCCATGGTTTGGCGATGGAGATGGAGTGTGCAGTACGCCGGACTTGGACAGTTGGACTGTAGTCTGTATCCCAACCAGCCAATATGCGGATAGCTAGCTCGTGATCGGAGAGGGCATAACCTCCTTCTTGCATTCTCTCCAGTACCTTGATTACCCGACTTCTTTTGCCAGGGTAATGTGAAGGCCTTGCAACAGAGGCCATTTGGTTTTTTTCTTCCCAAGGGGGCCATGTTAAAGCCTTTGCTCTTGCCCAGTCCCTCTCTTGCGCTGTCTTTTCATGCATCAACTGCAACCTTGCAATAGCTCTGTAACCTTCACGCATCAGGGGAAGCTCGGGCTCGGATTCTTGCATATAGCGAACGAGGGATAGCTGGCTGGATTGTTGGGCGCGCATTGATTTAAACGGAGAGACGCTGGTAGGGATGGCTAGCAGTGAAAGAAGTCTGTTGCACCAATGGGCGGTCCTCTTCATTGACTCGGCAGTGGAGCGATAACGGCGGAGCAGATGAAGGAAAAGGTCAAGGATAGGCGGGAAACAATTGGGAGCCGACTTCCTAGCATGTCTGAGCAAGCGAACAGTGAGAAGCATTGGCTGGTTTTCCGACCAGTCCCAGTTTTCCGTTCGGTCCTTGATCAGCACGATCAAATGCGTCAAGCTCTTTGCATCAATGTTGGTCAATCTCAAAAGCTGCATAATAACCCAAAGCGGAACGGGCGACGAGTTCTCGCGTTCGCGCTGGCGCGTTATTCCAGCGAGACGGTCGGTGCTGATGGCTGAATCCTCACCAAGCAAGATCCAACTGTAGTCGAAGACGTCGGCGAGATTGACGGAGCCTGGACGGCGTTCGACAGAAGCTACATGGTGGAGGAGGGCCGTGGCTAGCTCGTCTGGGAGGTCGTGTTCAGCAGAGACATATGGGTAGACATGCTGCATGAAATATTTGGTGACTTGGCGGCTTATGGATTTGTTTGTGGTGGCGCGAAAGGCAGAATCATCTTCTTCCTCATCGTCTTCTTCCTCCCTTCTTGTAGGATATTGATAGGTTGCTTCACCCTTGATTGGATCCCAGTATGACAAGTCGATCTTCTTGGGCCTGGAAACAGCAGGATATAACGTCCGAAAGAGGTGGGATTCGGTGTGGTCTGGAAGATGGGGTTTTGTCTCGTCCGGTGAGGCAGGGTCTTGGACTGTAGTATTCTGTAGGTCTTGCTCATAGGGCTGCAAGGACCAGAAGCCGACGAAATGGTCTGGGTCGTCCTGATGCTGGTTGTCTATGGTAGTCACTTCGTCAGTGTTTGAGTCGGAAGCTCGTTCATTGAGAGGCCTGAAAAGGTCCTGACTTTGGGCGGAATTGGTATAGACGAGGGAGCTTGAACTTGAGTATCGAACAAACTGCTGAGGCGGCAGGGTGACAGTCTCATCGTCCAAGCGCATCAATGGGCGGCTAGGAATGACAAGAGTCCTCTGGAGGGAGCCATAGCTGGGATAGCAATGGGCAAGCGCAGCGAACCTCGACCTCGAAAGAGTGGTGGGCGAGAAGGGACTATAAGTCGTGCAAGAGGAGCCGAGTCTGAACATCCATCAGTTTTGGCGACATCAAATCATGGTCTGTGAGATGCCAGTGAGCTGGCTCTTCCGACTCACAAGAGGAGGCTGCGACGGGCAGTCCATAGGAGGTAACTTAGCCGGCAGAGCGCAGGTGAGGCGGGAAGGCACGACACTCCGACTTCACTTGAGAAATCGCGGATCACGAACCTGAAGGCAGTCGACCACGCGCAGCTACACCTGCATTCACGCAACGCTCAACCGGCACATAACCCCTATAAAGCCAATTCGTAACATCAATAATCCACCATCGCCGGTCAACTCTAGCAGCATCCTTTGACGCGGCTTGCATCGCCCTGCACTGGCACTCCCTTGGTGTGGTCCCTTGTTACGCGCATCGCGAATTCACTCCGTTGTCCAGTAGTATACTAGTACCACACCACACCACAATCGAGGTGGCCGATAGTACGCTTCACCCTTGAGGCACTGCGACAGACTTTGATGGTCATCATCTCTAGTCCATTAATGTCCGGCTTAATGCAGTTGACCATCCAATAATCCAGGGCACCACCATGAACGGCATAGTCAAGGAACACCGCTCCCCTACCCCGTCTAGTTACCTGGGAAAGCGCAAACGCTCAGCCTCACCCGAGAAAGTTCGAGTCAATGGTAGTGCGAGCCCAAATGCGCATCGCGCTGACTCGAATATCGATAACATCATTCGTGAAGTCAAGAAGTGAGTCGGACTCGCCCGCTGAGCCTTCGCATACTAACAGTCCATCCAAGATATCCCATTGCCACCTCCATACTAGAACATCCTCTGCCGCAGCCGATCCCGGACGCTCCGTCTATCAAGAAGCGCAAAACAGATATCAAAGATGATACTGTCCAAGGTCGATTGGCGCTCCAAGCATACACTCGCACTGATGACTTGCTCGCTGATCTACGGCTAGTAATAGCCAGCAGGAAGAGGGACTTGCCTCATGTCAACGGCCACAATGAAAAGACTGAGGCTTCGCAGTTACAAAGTATCCAAAACATTCTGGACGAGTATACCACCCCCACGTCAGACAGAAACCCTGGTGATGCCCCTAGTTTTGGCGGCCAGGTCATGACTGTACGCAGTCTTGTCGACGGAGGCGCCCCAAAACAGCTTTTTACTGGCTTGCGCATCCACGCCCCCGGCAATATCAACCCTGACGAGATCGATGCGCGGAACTTGCCGAGTGGCCTAGATATTGTCGAGGCTATGGCCGTTGACACTACTCCAAACCCGACCACCAAAGATTCCAGGACCTTTGGACATGTCTTCAGACAGATCCGAAATAACAGGCAGCTGGAGCCTCCACGCTCATCCCGTGGTACGCAAAGTACAGCCCTGCGCTTTGAAAAGCCCTTCGAATCCTCTACAAACATCAACAAGGACGACTACAGGCTTGCTGCCTTGAGTGCAGGATCTTGGCTCGAATATGCCACTTCTAATCCAGCACTAGGTCGGCCGCCTACACAGCATGCGACATCCTCCAAGCTGGATCCTCACGCCCTTTTCAAAGCTTCCTTTTCATCTTTTGCCCCGTCAGAAGACAATACAAATGCTGTGGTGCCACGCGCCGAACGGTCTCGTCAGTGGTATCAGAAGTATGGCGCTCATGCATTGCGACGAATCATGACCAACAACAATCAACTTGAAGCTGCCACCACATCCGTGTATCCTGAAATCGATGACGATTATCAACAGCTGATTGAGGACTTCGAGCCTGACACTATTCGAGATGCGAAGCTGCAAACTCCTGATGGCGATAATGATGAGAAGGAGGTCCTTGATGAGGTCTCCGAGCTTCTACAGACCTTGAGCTCCTATCAACAAATCCGAGATCTAGAGAACAACCGCATTCACAGTACGCGGGTCAAGCCAACAGGGCCAGAGACCGGTACTTTCGATTTGCTGCGGCAGCAACTCAGTATCTTAGTTGCAACATTGCCCCCATTCGCTGTCGCCAAATTGGATGGTGATCAGCTCGAAGCTCTTGGCATCAGCACGAACATCCTCCTTCAAGCACCCGAAATAGCTGGTGTAGGCCAACCCGACGAAGGGACATTGCAGCGGCAACGCGAAGCACTGTCTCAACAAGTAGCTATAGCTCGACCTGTCAATCCGCCACCCGTGCGAAACAGCTACACTTCCACCACTCCTGCGCCATCTTACAACAACCAGGCTCGGACCTACAGTGGCAACGCTACGCAGACCCCTTCCATGCCAGGCTATGCTCAAAGAAATGCTCAAATGTACAACACACCACGAGCAAACGTGCCTGCCTCTGCACCCTCATATTCCCAAACTCCATCTTACCAAAGACCAGCACAACCCTTCCCCGGCGCAACCATTCAGCAGTATCAGCGTATGCAGAACGGCTATGGTCAAAATATGCAGACCCCCTATCAGCCACGCCCTGCTCAAGCTCCGTACCAAGCACAAGGTCAGATGCAGAGCAACGCGCAATATGGTCGTAGCGCTTCGCCGGCCAAGCCAGTCGTTAATGGTCAGATCTACAAACCACAGACTGCTCCGCAACAGCCGGCCCAGGCACAACGTAGTCAATATTCCACACCGACATCGTCGACATCGCTGCTGCAAGGCCCCTATGCTCAAGCTAACTCCCATGCGACCATACAACAGATCAAAGCTGCTCAACAAGCTGGCCAGATGCCAGCTCAGCCTTCCCAAAGTCAGAGCCCTCAACCTCAAGCTATGCAAGGCGTCCAGCATACTAATACTCTGGCTGTTCAGGCGCAGCAGCAAAGACAAGCTTCTGGTACACCGCAGCCCCCGTCGCAATCTCAAACACCCCAACAGCAGCATGCTAACATAGCGGCCATACCCACTCTTTCGGCGACGAGTAATGCTCTGAGTGCAGTGCCTGGACAGATTGGACATGCTGTGCAGGCCAGTCAGCAGCAAGCGCAACGCGGAACTCCAACTCCAGTCGCAGCTGGTGCAGGTGGCGCTTAGGATGCAACATCTCGACTACCAGCTGCCATTGGGGCCGTTGTTGACAACACCGGTACAATGCGGGGAGGCGGAATATCGTTCACCATGCAGCGATACCTGGAAGGATGGATTGGTCCGTCCACACAGCAGCAGATGTTGCAAAGTCAGACCCCATCCGTGCGTGGAGGTTATGTGAATGTGCATGGACAAATTGGCGGTGTTGTACAGGCGAATGCACAAGGCCAAGCACAGCAGATGGCATGGGAACCGACGACAAGAGGTCAGACAGGAGCACGAAATTTGCCGCACCTGACAAACCAGAGTCTCGCCCGCCCAATGCCACAGCTGAATTCCGCGCAAATGTCATCAGACCTCAGAACCACACTCGTGACAAATACAATAAAGCCGTCCCCGTTAGTCGCCGTACAGAACACCGTTGATGCAGGTAGCGGCCTGCACCTAGATGACGGCACTGTGGTGGCAAGTACTCAAGGATTCCCAAACGCACCACAGGTGAGCGGCAGTCAGACACAACCACATCCTCAACATAATCCGCATCTGCTACATCCAGAAAGACAAGCGGCAGCACATCACGAAGCGCAGCAACCCTTATCCGCTCGCGACACTCCAAGGCAGGCAAGGTCTTCACGATCGCCCCGGCATCTAACACGGAGCCAGTCACAATGGGTCGCGAACGCGTCTGCGCAGCACCAATCTCAAGGTCCGGTTATTGGCCACGGTCCAATGGGACCAGTCTATCTCAACGGCCATAGTCCCAGTGGACGCCGATCTCAATTCTCTGTGCGCGAAGATACAACTTCGGAAGCAGAGGGCCAGGAACCCAGTCAGTCTCCATCGAGGACGATGCCAGGGTCGACCAGGAAAAGGGGTCGTCCGACGAATGCAGAGAGGGAGGCGAGGCAGACGCAGCAGGAGACCGATGGCTTGTTCTTACCAAGATGATGCATTAATAGCCCTGTGCACGGTCAGGTGCGGCTCAATGCATTGCATGTACCACATACGTGATATCCGCTGGGGAGGGGAAAACTTCAATATTCTACACAATGTGTTTCAAGACTATGTTACTTGTACTTTAAGTGCAGCTATGCTCTGCCAGTCTTCAGCAGCTCCTCGATGTAGGAGCCGAGACATCTGCTCACGCAGCCTTCGCTTGAGTAGGCAATCAAACCCAATCAAATGAAATCAAACCAAACGATCTCAATCCCATCATCACATCATCACCCCCATCACATCATCACATCAACCGTCCCGCCGTCGTTCCCGAAACCGCAGCGAGAAACCTGAACATACAGTAAATACAGTAGCTCAGCTCCAATAACTGGGGCAAAGGAGGACCGAACCATTATTATTGAGTTTTGGTCGCTACCTACAATACCTACCACCTACCACCTACCTATATCTGGACTTCTCCCCTCCCTACGATACAGTACAGTACAGTACTGTACTGTGCTGTGGATTGCTGTTTGCGCCTGTAATTATCGTGAAGTGAGGAGGACGTCGTGACTTACTTATAGGAGCCAATGGGATGGAATGGAATGGAAGCGAACTGCCGCGCATCGCGTCGAGACTGGATTGAAGTGCTAGTAAATTATGCTGCAAAATGCCTCTCGCTATGCTATGCTTGTACACATACATTTATAACTATTCCGTGCTTCTGCGCCACCCCGTTCTATTGCTCTTGATCGTCACCGGACTACCTACACCTGCTACTGAGTGCCTTTTTCTCTACGCCGCGGTGGTATCACATCAAACCATGACCCACTCCGAATTCCTCTTCAGGTATTTATCGAGGAAAGTGGCAATATCGGCCATGGCAAACCGAATCACATAGAAGCTGAAGAATTCAGCCGCACCCCTAATGCTCAACTCAAGCCCTACTTGTGTCTTGCTCGTCGCCTTGAGTCCTGGATCCTCGACTTGTCGTGCAATACTATCGAGGACTTGGACCGCGTCGAACAGGCGCGCGAGACTCGACATGTATGCCGCGTGTTGAGGGGGTATATGTGGCATACCAGTCGGTGTAGGCGGCGGATGCCGCTGTGTTTTGTAGCTTCTTGAGGTCGTTACGTTCGTTGTGGATGTCATGGGGAGAGATGCCATGGTCTCCTCCGTGGGATTGCCGTTTTTGCGTGCGGTTGTGGCGGGTAAAGTTGTGCTCGAGGACTTGGATCTTAGTTTGCGCCAGGATGACGTGAACGACTTCACCGAGGAAGAGGCTTTTGCAGCTCCTGCATCTTGTTCTTCACCTGCAGGTGAGTTCTTGATTGCTGCCACAGACCCGGTGAGCCCAACATCATTGCCAAGCTTCTTGGTCAAATTCAGTCGGACCGCGTCTATGATCGAGTCGAAGGACTGGAGTTCTTCCAAGACGGCATCGGCATCGAGAGTGTCAACTTTTGCTAGCTTCAGAAGTGCTGCTGTCAACACGTCACATTGTCCAGCTTTTTCGTCTATAGCCTTGATCTTGACACCCTTCACCCGCCAAATATCTCGAGGCACGAAGAGCTTAGTCGAGATGTATCCGCCCTTAGGGTGGGCCAAAGTCTGGTACAGACATCTCATCAGCCAAAATGGTCGAAGCAAGAAAGACTGCGGGCATGGCTCAAGTGGCATAGGATCAGCTCGCAGAAAGTCTGGTGAACGAGGGCTTCTTGGTGAGAAAGGATCAGGAATGTGATCGAAGATGTACATGCCACCAACTGCGTTGCTGGACAGAACATTCGGGCTAGCATTTGGCATGGCTGAGTTAGAGACAGTGCCGTGCCGAGAGTGCGTAGGAAACATCCCAGGTGTGGCTGGCACATCATCCAGGTTTACTGTAGTCAAAGACAGGTCTCTTGGCCTTTGGCTTGACGATGTTGTGGTCTTGCGCAATGGAGGTGGCATCGGTTTCGTGTCTTCGCGGGTAAGTGCATGAGCTTCATCCCCAATGGTCGAATTTGAGAGCAGTTTCGTCAATTCAGGAGTTTCTGGTGATTCACTCATTGAATTGCCTGAATGTATCGAGGCTAGTGGTGTAATTGGCATTGTATTGACACTGATGTTCGTGCCTGATGCAGAATGTTTCAACTCTGGTCTAGGTTCTGTTGCAGCTGGAAGCCCGAGCAGCGGTACTTCAGCAGACTGTCCTTGCTGGCTCACCGAGCCTCCCCGGACGAAAGTTTCAATCTTCAATTGCTTCGCGCTTTGCCCTGATAGTCTGCGATCCCGTAGTCGCACGGCCAATGGTTTCTCGGCTGTAGGTAACGGCGGCAAAGGCGAAGCTTGCTTACGGCCTAAAGAGTTCGTGTCTTGATGTGGCAGTGTGGCGTCCTCGCCGTCTTCCGGAACCTCAGGTGGTTGGTGCAGGGACATCTCGGGACCTTCGGCCAGTGTGCTCAACGTTGTACCTTGTGTGGCAGCAGTCATTGAGCTATCCCATGTCCGTCCAGAGGAACGCGCTGAAAAGCCGCTCGAGTCTGATTGGCGGGGCAACGAAGACATAGCTCCAGGTCTCTGGTTTTGATTGTCTAGCATGTAACCCTCTGCCATCATCATCTCTAGCAGTTCCTCCTCTTCTTCGGCGTCATCATCAAGGTACTCGCGAGTCAGATGGTCGTATCTTTCATTGGACAATATGCTCTCTTGCGAAGGCTGTGTCGCAAGTGTTCGCATCCCCTCGCTACTAGTTTGAGGTTGCAATTGTGCTTCTGCGTCCGGCCCCGACACCAGAGCTGCTGCATCTGATGGCCGTGGCGTTGCTTCGGCGGGTATGTCTTCGTCATAAGCGGCATCGACAGCTGCATCGAGTTCTGCTTCAATTGCTGAGACGAGATCTTTATCACCTCTAACATAATCAACGGATGAACGTCGTGATGACCCCCTACTAGAAGGGCCATCATCAAACGTGTCCAGCCAAGAAACTGACTCCTGGGCTCTAGTATGACTGGTAGAAGAGGACGCTTCATCTGCCGGCCGCAGTGTAGCATTTCGTGTTCGTTGTTCGTCCACAGGTGATGGCGATAGCGGCCTCCTTGGTGATAACGGCGGAGGCATGTATCTCGCGTCCATAGGCACATTCAGTTTTCCCAAGGGTGATGGTTCCCGTTGGGCAATCGGTGGCTGCTCCTCAATATACTCTCTTCCACCATAGATCTGCGGCAGTAATGACTCCTGCCGCAATGGAATCTGCATAGAGTTCTGAGGTTCGCCAAGCAGAATAGATGGACGTAAGTCATCCGAATCGTCGAAACTCATTCGGTCTTGTCCATCAAGATAACGTGTTGTCACTGGAGCTTGGGGCAATTCTTTTTCTGTATGTAAGTGAGCAAACGAGTTGTCGACATCGTACAGCTCCGCAATCCTGGTCGAGTATGTGCTCCGGATCGCCGATAGCTTCTTGCGATCCTCCATATCATTGCTTCTTGCCATGACCTGCTCTAGTATATCGCAGGCTTCGTGGTATGCTTCAATGGCTCCTTGCACGTTCTGCGCGTTGTCATATAGCACTGCTTGATTCGCTTTCGATAACGCTTGTGACAGCATGTTCTTCTGTGTTGGACTCCGATGGGCTCCTCTTTTGCTCTTCTCACTTGCTATTGATGACATAGACCCACCAGTTGCGGTGTCTTTGCTCCCATTTGCCGACCGGTCTCTCCGTTTGGCATGGCTTGGCTTCTTCTGCAAGCTAATATGGCTCGAGTTTGTTGCCTGGTACAAGCCATTTCCGAGCCTGTTCTGATCTGTCCTCCGTTGCCGTGAGTTTGGTGAAGAAATAGTTAGCGCTACACCCACAACCTGCTGATCGTGTTTGTTTACTCCTCTTGAGTAATCGACCAAACTCGTGTCAAAGTAGTCGGTACCATTTGATCTCGAGGTCGCCGTGTCCAAATCTGGAGTGGTCGTGAAGTTGGAGCGTGATCCGCTGGCATTTGAGCTCGTATAAGGAAGCCTTGACGCTTCGGGAGAACTCCTTCGAGATGGCCTCTGAGGCCGACCGGGGCTTTTGCGCGGAGATGGGTTGATCAGTGAAGACTCGCTTGGTTGTCTCGAATACTGCGATTTCGGTATTATGTGTTGTTTCGCCGGCGGCTCAGGCTTCGTCAGACGCGAGGTAGCGGCGTTGCCAGAGACTTGTCGTAGAAAGTCGTTGTCTATTGCACCTATGCTAGAAGTGGTGGAGTGCGACCATCTGTTGATGTTCAGGTCTGGCGACCGACCTCGATCCGGTGCAGAGGCAGTAAACGAAGGCCCTGAAGCAGCATCGAGGATGGAGATGTATTCGTTGATAGAATCAGAACTCGGTGGTCTTGCCTGCGAAACGGACTTTCTGTGCCGGATCTTCACGCCCAGTTGCTTAACAGTAGAAGCTGAGGAGGAGGCGGTCGAGTTTGATCGAGATAGCCTTCGACTGACAGCCGGAGGTAGAGTCGGATGGCTCATCTTTGTTGTGTCCTTCAAACCTGTGAACTATTACAGTTCGATTGACAGTCCGTGGAATGCATGGGTCCTATGCCGGTAGTGGCCTTGAAGGTCGGGTAAGCTTCAGCTGGTGTAGCCGGCTTGGAACCTGCCCACGGTGCAGGATGTCAACAGTCGTCGGCCGTTATGGCTGCTCCGTTTGTTGTGAAGTTGCAGTCTCGGACGTGGTGCGTTGCTATTTCTTCCTACTCTCCCAATCGTGATGTCGTTCCTGCCCTGCCTCTTTCCTTTGCTCATTATCTCATTCTCGAGCGAAGTGGTTCTGGTATGCGTCGTGATATCGTAGATTCGTACAGGATGGTTTCTGGGGAGATCAGGCTATTTGGCAGCGGGTTGAAATCCCAGGCTCTTCGGCGAGAATCAATCCAATCTCGGTCTGGGGTTGTTGTCCCAAATCCAGTTCAGTCAAGAACTCAAGGTGTTGTGAGTCGGGTCACCAAGTCCCAATGCTGTCTGGTCCGTGCCGTGACAGGACAATTGAGACGAAAGGGATTACCCAGAATGTCGTCGCTTCGATAGAGTCCGGGCCGCGATGCAAGCGACCAAGAATTGCGCAGGTGTACGTTGCAGGGGACAAGTCTAGCAGCGCAACTTCGAACAAGGGATCCGAAAAGAGGTGAAACAGGCGGGCAAACTGATGGAGGCCAGGCAAGGGAAGCTTGCGATTGGGAAGGGCTAGTCTGTGTTCACCGAAAGGCACAAGCCTCGACAAATAATGTTCGAGCACTGCGTATCTTTCCAGTGGTCAGCATGCACACACTGGCACTGATCCAGGTTGGCGGCGTCGAATCTTTACTGCGCATTGGACAGGCACCTCAGCTCAGGCTAGTAGCGACTCCATAAGCCACACCGAGGGTGGGCTATCCGAGGCAGGCTACCCCTGAGTGCTTTTCGTGTTACAGCAAGGATCTTACCTCCAAGCATCCAGTCGCAAGCAGCTACGTTCGGAACAGGTATTGATCACCGTGCTAGGGGGAGATCGGGTGGGAGATCTGGTGGAGGGACGTCGAAATGATTTGAGGCATCCTGATCAAGCTTAACCAGGTCGCATTGCATATTGGCATGTAGCAGCCAGTTAAGATCTGAATTGCGACTTACTTGCGTCGCAAGCATAGGGTGCTAACGCACTATGTGATGAAATCTACGGTAGGTCAGCTTGCACAAAACATATGCATGGTAGCGCAAGGTGAAGCATGCAGCTTTGGACCAACAGAGGACAGAGGCGTCGACTGCAATGTGCTGGCCTTGATAGGCTTGCCCCGAACGAGGCTTCGTGGTCTGGTCTAGCGTTCAGGGTGCTCCAATGGCGACACTATCCACTCTACGAGCGGTGCCATCGGTGCCCGCGAACTTTGACGTGCTCCCTGCACCGGTGCTTGGTGCTCCCACTAACCACGAGTTCGGAACATTGAAACACCTTACGTGGTCCGTCACTTGCTTTTGCTCTCATCGGATTCATCTGCCCTCAAGAATTAGATCACTGGCACTCGAGGATTGCGAAGAACTAACAACCACAATTCAAGCTGACGAAGTGGCTGGCAGTGACGTCTCAGAGCCCGCCGCCATCGAGTCAATGTGTGATGACATGCTCGCTTACTTGACAGTAGACACCCGTGTACCACACGCTGTGCTGCAATTGAGCCGTTATGCTGGTAAGCGTACCTGCATGAACGGGAACGGTTCTTCTGGAAGCTGTAGCTTTGTAACCTCGGCGTTGCCTCCGGGAGTCATTAGCAGGAAGCGGGAACGTCAATGCACTTGACACCTGTTGTGCTCCCTCCAAGCTGCCACCAATCACAGACAGAACACTGGGGAAAGAATCCTCGAGTTCGGACTTCAGAGAATCCTGTACATGGAATCTATATTGCTGGCGACTGGTTCTCAGTCTGCTGTTCTCTTAACCCTAAGCTATAACTCCTTGAATGCGCAAGCTCGCTCCTCAGATCATGTATGCTCTGCTCGGGGGTTCTGCTCTCCTTCACCGTTGGTGTTCCCGGCCGGCTCCGATTGTCTACAGCCAAACTCACATTCTCACGATAAGCCACGTACTCGCTGTCAGCATATCCCAACACTCTCGCGATCTCGGTGCTTCTAAGACCTTTGATCCGGGCGATCTGCTCCGAGGAATAATTGACAAGTGCTCTCCCTATCTCGTCACCCTTCTGATAATATGTGAAATACGTTTTCTGCGGAGTTTCATCGGCTGGTGCCGGTGTGAGTGAGCCGACCGGCTGACGGTCAACGATCACAAGGCGAACGGCTTCTTGTTGCGCAAATGATCCACTGACGTCCACGATACCAACCGGGAGAAGCCCTGCCTTATTGCTCAGAGCTGTTGCTGCGCCTCGATCAATGTATACTGTCCCATGTGGTGCTAGGCCATGTAGGATCCAGAATGCTCGATTGCGCATCGGTATCGAAGATGGAATGAATCGTGTGTGTAGTGGGGCAGGTGTCTGCGGTTCTGTCTGTGCTGGTGCTGTGCCGTTGGTGATGGCCGACGGAGACTCCGCAGGATGTAAGTATTTGATGATGTCTTTGACGTTGCCTGGCTTGCTCGATTTGGTAATGATGGTTGTGACGCCCGCCGAGGTTGCTAATCGTGCTGCTGTGATTTTGGTGGCCATTCCGCCAGTACCCAGGGCGGACCCACTTGAGGAGACGTCAACCGTCAGGGCATCGATATCCTCCACAACCTCAACCGGTATCGCGTCCGGGTCCGTACGAGGGTTCTTAGTGTATAGAGCCTCAACATCCGTCATAAGGAAAAGATAGTCAGCGTTGATCAATGCCGCTGTGATGGCTGACAGTGTGTCATTGTCGCCGAACTTGATTTCAGATACTGAGAGCGTGTCGTTTTCATTCACGATTGGAATGACGCCAAAATTCAGGCATTCGTTAAGCGTATTTTGTGCGTTTAGATACTGGGTTCGGTCTGAGATGTCGTTTCTAGTAAGCAGGATCTGGGCCACTGGCTGATTCACGTGCGTGAAGAGCGAGTCCCATATGGCTATGAGCCGGCATTGACCTATCGCAGCCAGTGCTTGCTTCTGTGCAAGCAATTTTGGCTTTTTCGGCATGTTCATTCGCTGTAGCCCAACCGCGATAGCACCTGATGAGACAATAACCACACGATGGCCATCTCGACGGAGCGTGATAGCAGTGTCGACAATCAATGACAGAATCGGCAATATCGGAAAGTGCGTTTGCTCATCAATGATACTTGAGCTCCCTGTTAGCTTGTTAGTGAAGATTCTAGGGGGTCCAACTTGATGTGCATACCGACTTTAATCACGATCGTCAAACGTTTGCTGTTCTTCATGGTGGAAGCCTCCGACGACATCTATGCTGGAATCTTTTTACACAACTTGTTCTCGCCTGTATCATCTTCTGGGATGCGCCAGCTGCCTTGCGCCCTAAGTTGACAAGTCGTCTGATATCTGGGTCTTCCTGGGGCAGCTTGGCGCAATGTGGTCAAGCTTCCAAATTTTATTCACCGCTCACTGGATGCCAAGAACATCACCTTTGTTGAACATAATTCAAAGACGAATTGAAGACTGCTTGCTGCTACCACCCTATCGATGCATGCTATGAGAATGCTGCCGCTGTAACGATGACCCACGGTGAAAGTGCCTGAAGGCTTCCAAAGTTGGATGAGGACTTTTTGAGCCTGGCTCTCCGGGCAGCTGCGCCACCACCGAAAGCGGCAGGTTCAGAGCAAATTGCCTTGATCTGGCCCCAGGAAAGTGGCCCCGCCTCTTCCCTTTTTTATCTTCTGTGCGCTTCAACTACCATCTCTATCTCAGCCTGAAACATTCGACTTGCTAAATGGTTCTTTCCCGCAGCATCTTGTTTAACGAGGAGGCTTAGTCCCCTCACCACCGCTCGGCGGCAGGGCCCCAAGACTCATTCACCATCCTCCGGAGCTGGAACATGATTCGAGAGTCCCTCCTCCCTTTCAAGCAATGGACGCATCTGCTATACACCGCCTTTACACCAGGCGTGATGTATTTTCGTATACTCATGATAGCCCGGAAGTATGAATGATATGCCCTATAAAATGACCTTGACAACAGCGCGTTACCTTGTGCCACAACTACCTACTGACCAAGACTACAGCTCACCATCTTTGCCCTTGCAGTAGGTCCAGGACCCATAAGGAGCACACTTCGACCGTGCTTAACACACCTCAAGCACTATTTCTAACACTTGCCAACCCGGCTGCTTTCATAACACGTTCAGGGCTGTCGCACAATATACCTTGAACTGCCTTAGCTACATTAGACTTGTTTAGCCGACCTTGAATACTACTAGTAGCTAGCACACTTATCGACTCCGCCAAGCGGATGGTGGACTCCATGATCGCTCGCGCCCTCAGGGAAGGCCGCGAGGCCGACAAAGGACATACACGCCTTCAAACAGGTATCTCACGCGTCATTCTCCTCAACAAACCTCAATGGGAAAAGCCAAAACGCCGAATCGTCGTATGCTGCGATGGGACCTCAAGCGAAGATAGTCAACCATCGCGAAGGACCAACGTTGCCCTCCTTCATCATGCTGTCACAAAGACTGATAGAGATGGAACCCAGCAAATGTCACACTACATATCTGGCTGCGGTATTGGAAGCACAATCTCCAGCAATATATATAACGCCATAACCGGCAGAGAAATGCCGAACAAGGTCTTCGAAGCTTACACGCATATATGCCGTGCATACCAGTCGCATCGAGACGAAATATACCTCATTGGCTTTTCCCGTGGTGCACACGTTGCAAAATGTGTGGCACACTTCATTCTCAACTTCGGAGTCTTGCAGGGCGTCCCTGAAGACAAAGCCAGGGAATACTTTGAGCAATGGCTGAAGCGGCTTCAGAACCCTGGTGACAACAGCACTGTGCAGGTGAGGGCGCAGCATGAAGCGTTTCTATTCAAGGATGTCCGCATTCGTGCCTGCGCCTTGTTCGACACAGTTGATACCATGTTCGCTAGCAATGATGCGCTCAAAGCGGTTGACCATCGTCTCTCATCAAACATCGACCATGCCATTCAAGCATTGGCCCTTAGCGAGCACCGCGATCTGTTCAGACAGGTATCGTGGTACCAAGAAGAGTTACTGCGCGATAACACTTCTACTAGACTCCAACAGTGCTGGTTCAATGGATGCCATCTTCATGTCGGTGGCGGCGGAGACCAAGACTATATCTCTCTTGTTCCTCTGTTCTGGGTGGCGTCTCAACTACACGAACTCGGTCTGGACTTCGACCATGCCAAGCTCACAAAGAACCCAGAACTAGTGAAGGTTCTGCCGAATCCTGGACAAAGACCGATGGCGCGTAGATTCAGCACACTCGGCAGCCAAGTAAGCGAAGCTGGGCAGAAGATCATGGGAACTGTAGCAAGGCTCGGCGACTCGGCGAACGATCTAAGGTATTGGCTTTGGAGTGCGGCCCACCGGACCCCAGGACGCCGCTTCGTCCGGCAAGCAAACGGAGTATTCAAGGAGACCACCAACAATATAGCTCTATCAAGTGAAACTATTCACTGGACAGTCCGCTGTTTCGACAAGAAAAACATCCTGCCAATACCAGTGTCAATGGATCAGGCAAGCTATTATCAACATGAGGACGGCGGATGGGCATGGCGAATCCCACCGAGCAATGCGAGCGGCACGAGCGCAGTGGCGTCCAATGTTCGCGAAGCACCGTATTCGGACCTCGAAGTCATGCTTCTGCATCAGTGCTATAGCAGGCCATATCCTTCGATGAAGCAGAGACACCTAGACGGACAGAAACTGGGACCACAAGATACTCTTGTGCGTCACACAATCGCTGCGTTGAATCCGATCGTCAAGCGGCTCGTACAGGAGCCGGACAAAGTCGCAGTCCTCGGTCAGGCGCTGGCGGACTACACTAAGAAAAACATCAGGAAGGAACGTTCAAAGCACAAAGAAAGGCAGAGAAGGGTGAAGAACAAGGTCAACTGGCAAACACCGTAAACGTGATGGACGGACAACAAACGAAACCACTAAACCACTAATAAGTGTAGTCGTCCGGTACGAGCTGTGACTTCGTTCATTGATTTCGCAGAACACCGTCACCATAACAGAGATCTCTAATCAATCACAATAGTGATTCCATGCCATGATCAAGAACAAACTCGCTCCACTTACAGTAACAACATAGCCACCATCGAAAGAACGCATGCATTGGTAGAACGTGTGCTCGATGTACGTGGCCATCAAACATAGACGCTAAATATCCAAAATCGCCCACGTTAAGCCTGGCACTTTCGCACACTGGCAGGCAACAAGGCAAGGCGTACTGTATTCACCGGTCCGATTGGAGCGCGTCTGCCTGGAGGACGCTACGCGGAGTATGCAGGGTTTTTCTGCTCGAAGGATATTCGAGGCTGTGCAGTGCTTGCTGTACAGGCTGAGGGCTTGTGTTTATTGTTACAATTACAATGTTCTGTTGGTACGTGTTGGATGCATGTGGGGACAGCTTCGAAGTGCCTAACATATTGGACCACCAAGGCGCTGCTCAACCACATCTCAGCCTAGTTTGGAGACCGTGCAGAAGTCCTGTTGACTGCGCTCCTTGGCGTGAAAAGAGCTTCTGGCATAGTCCTAGGCGTTGTCTTTGCCTCCTTCAGAGAATGAAAGCCTAGCTGTCTGTGATTCCGTGGCGTGACCCATTCATAGTTCTTGTCAACTTGAGAGTCTGGTGCTGTCCTGGCCCGTTGCCTCGTGTTAGCAGCCGTGAATGCATCCTGTTGACTTCGAAGCCCTTCGTCTTCTTCTCTCTCGTCGTTGCTGTCGGATCGAACAAGCTTCCACAGAGCAGTGTTTTTGACCCAAGTTCCTGCTGGCGAATCTTCCGCTTCTTCCTGATCCGCAAAAACCTTGATGCCACGAACAAAATCGTCGAGTGGCCATTCTCTGTCCCTAACGAACAAGCTAATTGTTGACGAGCGCTTCAACGTTCTTACTTCTGCGACATGGGTCCACAGATGGCTATTACAAAGAAAGCGCATTTCTTCCTTGGCCAGACTTTCTTTGCAAACTTGCATCTTGCATATCTGCTCGATGAGCTCCCAGACTGTCTCTGGTAGGAGGCAAATGATATGACATTTAGGGTGACACCTGCTCAGCACATTCTCATGCAGGCCGCTACCGTGGCGTTCGTCGGGTTGGAGCTGCACAAGCGGCCATAGAACCTGAGGTATTCTGCCGTCCTCACAAGTCCTCTCAGTGTACACTTTGTAGGTTTGAAGAAGAGTTTCTTCGGCTTCGGTACTTGATGCGTTGGAAGTTGGTGTGAGACTTGCGAGGTCTGGAGCGTAGAGCAGAATCTGCGGGTACTCTGGGTTGGGAGAAGGGGTCTTCGGTCTGTAGACGCGAATTGTACTGTCTGGGGCTGACTGATCGAGATCCATGTTTTGGAGTAGAAACAAAGTGGTGTTTGAGGTATGAAGAGCAGGAGCTCATGCAAGTATATGTACGGATGTACATCTCCGAGGACGCGAGGTACATGCGATAGTTGAAGCACAAAGTCCCACTACTTAGCAGGCAGAAGTCCTTCAAAAGTGCCTTGAGGACGCCGATTTGCCTGGCCGCAGTTCAGGTGGATGCTGGCTGTGTTGAGGTCAAGTGGGTTGACACAGCTCAATTCGGCAATGGAACTTGTGCTTATTACCGCACCAACAGGCTCTGACTGGCCAAAGTGGAACTTTTGTTTGCAGACCAGGATGATGCTGCGGCGATGTGGTTGCTCCTGTGTAGAGACCACAAGGCAAGACAATAGATGTTCAGAGAGGAGTTGGGGATGTTTGTCTATCATCAGGACCGTTGTTCGATCCTGGACCATGCTGTTACCGGTAGATCTCATCAAAAGGCCTCGTATCCACAAAGCAATTATCCCACACCTCATTCACAGTCTTCACAGCCTCGAGGTCATCTTTGCAATTCGGCCTCATCTTGACACTTATGACTGCCCTCCGCCTTACACAATCTTGATGATGCCTCGAAAAGTTGAAGACCTTATTTCTGAAGAACTCATTTGACCATCTGCACTCACCACTCAGGTTACTCGCTCTTATCTCAGCACAGGCGACTTTCTTCAGATCTTCGTCCGCAGTGAGGCTCGTTTTGAACCTCAGATGATCGTAGGCATGGACCATTTCATGCGCTAACACATCCTCAAGCATGGAGCGTTTGTCGATGTAATTGGCACAGAGCATGATGCCGTACTTGTGATCGAAGCCACCTAGCTGGCCGGTCTTACACGTCCGACACCTGATGTTACTCTTGTTCAGATCTCCTCCCAGTCTCTTGATGTTGTCTGACATGTATCTGATGATAGGCGAGTACTGCAGCAGGTAGTCACGCTGGTCCTCGCATCTCTTGCAGTCGATGGCTGAGTATCGAGTATCTGCATCTGACCAGTACTTTTCCTGACCTGTTTGAGACATTGACCCAGTGGCCATACGGTAGAAGTTCTTGAAGCGGTTCGTCAGAGTGTCGGAGGATAGGAAGTCAGTGCCATCTTGCGAGGAATTCTCATTTGCCGAGGACGCGAAGAAGCGACGCAGTGGGAAGGACTGAGGTTGCCGTTGCTGTGCATGTGTAGATGCAGACGGAGATGAGGCTGAAGAAGGTGAGGAAGAGTGGTGCTGGCTTGCTGCTTCTATCAGGTCTGAGTTCGTCATCGCTGCTGCTGCTCTATACCGTCAACTACCCCGATGCTGAGAAGACAACGTTTGACAACCACGCGTGCGGAAAAGGAAACGGTGCTGTTACCATCATACAGTCTGGAGATAATCTCAAAAGTTGTCCTGGCTGCAACTGGTCTCCAAAACCAGTGCCTCGTAGACCAATAAGAAGCTCTGGGTTGCGGAGGTTCCAGGCCGTCGTTAGCGTTAGATTGAGCTTTCAGCCCCTGCAGTCTCGCCGAGCTCAACAGCACCCCAGCTCGCCGGGCGTGTGACAAGCGAGCCATCTCTCACCTGCTACAGTGCCTACTGCACGATCATCCCGGGACTCTCTTGAGATCGGTCTTTCTTGTAAAACATGGTGGTCAAAGGTCAGATGTCGAAAAAATGGGCCACCAGGTCAATATTGTCCTCCATAATGAAGAGTACTTGATGCGAGGACGGATGAAAGGTCTCCAGTGTGGTATCGTGGTACAGAAAATGTACAACGAAGCTCTTCCTGGGCACAACGATATCTGGGGATTGGTAGACTGCTCACGCCTGCTCTGTCCAAGCCCTACTCTTCTAATACCAGGACTGCTTCTTCATTATCCAGACTTATGCTCACTTGACCGCTCACCCGTCTTCACCTGCCTTGCCTTTTGCCGATCAAACCTGACAATCAAGGTCCCTCCCGAATATGCTTACCTGCTTCCTAGACTGTCCAACAATACTTTCTCCCAACCTTTCATCAACATAACACTGCCAGCCGGCCAAGCCAACGACACCATCGAGGCAGCGCGCCATGCCAGCTTCATCTCCTGCGACCCCAACTTCGACACCATCATCGGCAACAATCCGACCGTAGTCGAGCTAGCAAGCAGCAACACATACTTCGCCTTCGACTCATCTGGTTGGGGTTTGACAAGATCTACTCGATTCAATTGGGTCAGATGGTGAAGACGTGGTATTGGACAGACACTTCGACGTGAGCTGCATAGTCTATTTAGAGGGATGGGATGGCTCTACTGTGGTAACTAATAATGCCCCGTCGCGTCCTGCAGACGCCCCAAACCACCACTCCCTCATCTCACGGCCCGCACTGGCTAGGAAAAGCCGTCTCGTTCATGATTCCATGGTTCAATGCCAACCAGCAGAGCACTTTCCTCAGATCCCCAAACTCCCTGATGCAACCATCAGTCACCGTTGCCCGATACGTCATGCATCGACCCGGATCTCTCGCATACACGATGTAGACGAACAATAGGATAACCCACGCTAGGCAGCTGACCAGTGCTGCTCCTGTGCTGTGCGGTGTGCCTATGGTATAAACACATGCAGTGCTCGCCAGGGCGGTGCACGCCACGAAGGCGAAGAGGCGGCCTTCGGCGGTGTCCTGAAAAAGTGTGCCGAAGTGGAAGAGCTCGAGAAACTCGTGTAAGAAGGTTGAGAAGTCTAGTGCTGGTTTTAGCGATGTAGTGGTGGTATTCTGTTGCGGACGAGGTATTAGCGATCATCGTAGACATTAATAGTGGAGGAGAGGGCATCAATGTACCCCTGTACTTCTTCTATCAATGCTGTCTTCTTGAAGCTCAGGCTTCTAATCTTTCCATCTATTCAAGAACTTTTGCATGTCATCCGGTTGAGCAGCAGCCGCAATCTGTGAGGTACATTAGCACAATTCTGCCTCAGTCCATGAGATGCTTGTCTTACCGTAGGCTCCATGCTTTGCACACTGTAGGTATACGGGTTGGTCACAGTCTGCGTCGCGTCCGGCGCTGGCATTCCCTTCCTCGACCATATATTCCACGCGCTGGTCGGGTGCTGCCTCGCATTCCCCTTGGCCGTGATCTGGCTCGGTGCTTTCACAGCCATAGGCGCGTATCTGATGGCGCCAGTCTGCATGGTGTAAGGGACTGAAAACTGACCGGCATCGACTGCTACCGAGCCAGCTGGGGCCGCGTTCTGCGGATTCGCAATCTGGTTGTCTGTTTTTGGACCGGCTGTGCCACTCACATCTGCGAGGCCTGCCTGTACAGCTGGGGAGAAGGTTCCGGTCATGCCTGAGAGGGTAAACCGGCTGCTGTAGTTTATCACTGTGCCGCCTGGGGCCACGCCCATCGTCCGCAAGAAATATGCGTTTTTCGTGTTTCCGCCTACTGTCAGGTCTGTGATCTTGGCCGTGTAGGTATCTTTTGAGAAGTCACCGGCAGAGGTGAAAGTGAGGATGGGGGTGAAATCTGTGGCATCGTTGCCGCCCGCGCATAGCTGGAGTGTGTAGGTAGTGAAGTCTGCTAGTGGAGGATCATCTGATCCTTCTGCGAACTCGACGTTTATTGTGCTCCCTGAGATCACCTGGCCGGCTGAGGGTGAGGAGAAAGAGACGTCGGCCAACGTAGAATGAAGGCAGGTGGAGGCTAAGAGGGCACTGGCGAGGAGGTGCCGTTGAGGGAGCATGGTTGAGTGTAAATTAAGCGGTAAAAGTGAACTTTGGTTGTCAGTTCAGGCAGGTCTCCTGAGATCGCCTGTTAATGTACTGCTCTGATGCGAGTCGTAGTCGTTTCTCGTAGCTGCTAAGTCGTAATACCTAGTGCTGCGTGAATATGTGTGTGCAGCCGGTGCAAACAATAGTCCTGGCTTAACAGGTTGTTCGTCTTTGGAGGAAGCAGCACGGTCTCGAAGCCCGCGAGGGACTTGTTCCTTGCAGTAGCGGCGGCGGCTCCTTACCTAGCGGCGATCGTTGACCCACCACAGCAAGCGCTATTACTTAGGCTACAAGGCATCAACCGTCACACCCCACAGCATCATCGTCTTCCGTAGTCATTGCTTAGAGACCGCGAAAAGTGTCAGCCCACAACTGCTACGATCTCTGTTGTCGACATCTGATCAGATCGCTCAAGATGGCGGACGATCTCACAACCACCACCATCCTCTCCTCCATCCTCCAACAAGCCTCCAGCGTCGCACCAGCCCACGAAAGACCCCAATCACCCACCGATGCACCAATACGCACAGGCTGGTCAGCCCCAGACTCAATCCTCACAAAACTCTTCTCTGGTAACCTTTCCACCATCGCACTCGCCTTCATCGTCACACTCTCACTGCCAGTCCTGCTACATCTTTACTTTTACACTCAGGCCGCACGAAGTCGAGCTTCTGGGGCAGGGGGAGATGGCATACCTACCTTCCTACTGCTCGGTCCAAGTGGTAGCGGGAAGACAAGTCTCGTCACCTTACTGCAGCGACGACTGATTGCAGCCAGTGCATCCTCCCTGGACTCTGTGGGAGCAGAAGACGAGAAGCCTCAAGTCGCGACTAACGGCAATGGACATGTATCCGCATCACCGACAAGATTGAGTCAGGCCGCTACGACGATAGGCATGCGCTTGCCGCCAGGGACTCCGCTAGGAAGCAATAAATACAGAAGTGAGAATGACTACGAGGTCGCAGCGTCAAGAAAGAACAGCACGCCATATAAGCTTATCGACACGCCCGGCCACGGGAAGTTGCGAGGCGAGCAGGCGCTGTCGTGGGTCACCAGATCAAACGTGAGCTTACGAGGCGTGCTCTTCATGCTCGATTCAGCCACAATTGACGGGAGCAGTGACGGTGGAGAGACAGCGAAGGACACTGTGGGTTATCTACATGACGTTCTATTGAGTCTGCAGCGGCGGCCGAAGGTCGTGAAGAAAGCGAAGGGGGAAGACGTGAGGGTCCTGGTCGCATGCAACAAGCAGGACCTATTTACTTCGCTCCCGCCTGCTGCGATCAGAGAACGGCTACAGAGTGAATTAGAACGAGTCAGGACAGCGAGGAGAAGGGGCGTTTCGGCGGTGGATGCGAGGGATGACCAGGACGAGAACGAAGATGAGACTGTACTCGGGGGCGGCGGCGAGGGACAATTCAGCTTCAAGATGCTGGAGGATGAGTTTGGCGTTTCAGTAGATGTAGTCGGCGGTTTTGTGAAAGGAGATGAAGATGGTAAAGGAGTAAGAAAATGGGAGGAGTGGATTGGAAGTTGTCTGTAGTGCATGATGTACGAGTAATGACACGAATTGTCTTACTCGTTCGCTTCACTGAGCCACCTGCCTGTTTCTGCTGGCAGTAGAATACTACTCTGCGCAGCCGCTTTGATCTCGTCCTTCCCTCCACGTAGTAGTGTACTCGAGTGGCAAAGCAATCAATACAGGTCCTCCAATCTCAGGCCGGCTGGAAGCACGTACTCTGTCCACCTATACAGAATAACATCAAGCATCAAGACCACTCTTCGCTTCCCTGACAGCCGCCTTAGGCTTGGCGTCATGATAGATGGCAGACTTCAGAATACCACTGGACTTCAACCCTTAATATTACAGTACGCTCACGGCTTATATATCTAAAACTCCTAGTCTGTACTCTAACGATTAGCCGCTATTCGTAGATCAAGTTTGATATAGTATTATCTCCTAGGATTTCTTACTCGACAACTAGAAAGTTGGGTGGTGCTTCGAGGTCTGCCATCTATCATGACGTTAAGCCTAAGCCCAACTTGATTTCCTTACTGAGTTTGCTGTCCGAACATGACTGGGTAGCCTACCGACCGTAGACAGCCTGGTTTCCATTCAGATACGGAGTCGTAAGTTGAGCGGGGAGGGTTATGGATTGGTGAGTTGGATTTAGTGCTAGTGTATCAGATTGGTTGAATCGATGGGCGCAGGCCATTGTTCGTGCTCGGATGTGGAGATGGGATATGGTTGGGTTGGGTTGTGGTGCTTGGCTGCTTCGGTCTGACGGATTGCCTCCGTGAGGGGTGTTCGTGATAGTGGTTTGTCTCCATCAGGTGTAAGTGAGGACCGTCGAAAACACAAAATTTACACAGGGGCACAGGCGGCGGTGTTGATGGCGGCAGAGATGGAGCATAAGATGTGCGGGCGGGCGTGGCAGGTACCCAGGCGTGTGACTTGAGGGATTCGGAAACAGCAGTGTGCTGTTTCATTTGCGTCCAGCTGAAGTTGGTGGGGAAGAAGAGTGGACGTCGTCGAATATTTCTTTGAGGATAGAGGAAGACGTGTTGGACGGTTCGATAAGAATATTGGTTTACCACGTCCAAGACGTGATGGTGCTTCGCAACTGTGATCGTCTAGGCTCTGCACGGAAACCCTGAGGTGACCGCTCCGATACGCTGATGTGGACAGATTAAGCGTAGGAGTACTGAATCGATCATCTGGAATTTCAGAGCGTAGCCAAGACGACGTTGAATGCTCACACCAATCCTACGGGCTAGTAGTCAGCGTCCTCAATTCGATGTCGTCCGATAAGAGGCGCTGCTTGCTTCGAACGCTGGTCCCAGTACTTTTGCCCTGACTACTGCTCTCGCCTGCCAGGTCGTCCTCATCATCAAGGTAAGGAATGCGCAAAACCTCGACCTTCTTGTCGTCTTTCGCAGGGGCTGCAGTCTTCTGTTCCTTGCCGTCAGCGTTGTGCATCCATGCGACCAGCCATTTTTCTGATTGCAGGTCTGCAGCTTTGATTCCGTGGTTTCGAAACTGCAGTCGTCGTCTCAAGACTATAACCGCCACGAATGCGAATGAGCATAGTGTCAGGTAGGATAGTACGCCGGCAATGATACGAATATATTGCGGCACGCCCCTGATGTAGTCGCGCAAGGACTTAGTGGCGTAGGGGTAGTACTTTGGGATGTGACCTTTGTACCGTGTCTTGAAGAGGTCAGCTAGCTCAGTATTGTTCAAATCTGCAATGGCTTTGCTGCCGCCGTTCTTATTCCCACCGATCACGTTCGATATTTTCTTTGGGACTTTGTATTCAGACCAGTTGAGTGGATCGTACACCCCAGTCCATGATAACTCATTCATGTCGAATACATCAATGAAGTTGGGCGACATTAGTGGTTCGCCGTACTGAGTCGAACCACCAATGGTTACCATCTGATTTGGGTAAGGGCTGACACATCGATGGCTCTGTCGTCCGTGTGCCGAACCCGGTCCAGCATCGTACACCTTGATCCAGCGGAACGAAGGTAAAGACAAGACCCACACATTATCGCGGACGCTGTAACCGTAGTCAGCGTAGTCAGGGATAGTGTCTTCATAGCCCCCATAGAGGTAGATGTTAAACGAACTGGTATCCTGCGCAATGCCGAGCGCGGTGCAGAACGCTGCTGTCTGTGGTGGAAACTCGTCACCGGAGACCTTTTGAACGTACCACGAACCAGTAGCGATATCGTAAACCGGGATCTGTTCCATGAATCGCCCGTTTGCGGTACCAGAATACTCTCCAGCGCGGGGGAGATCTAACGGATTCTTAGTGCCCCCTACCCAGATAAGCACACCTTGTTTGCTGATAGGTAACCATACGAGTCCAGCCTCTGCACGAGGCTCGACATAGCTCGGCAAATGGACGGACTTGCAGGCTGGCTTGGACAGATCAGTGGTGTTGCATACTACCATGTCCCCGATGAGGACAGTGGGATGGTTAAAAGCAGGGACACTCGTGACGAAAGTCAGCAGGCTGCTATTTGCGCCACGCATACCGCTGGCGTAAAAGCTTAGTTGCTCGCTTGGCGCAGAAGCATCAGATCCACAACACCGATGCCACAATGAAGGATTGTCCATGACTGGCGGTACCACTGGAGGTTCTATGGTGATATTTCGGACCATGTTTGACGATTGATTGTCAGAAGAGGACATCGAATAGAGCTGTACAGAAGTCACTGTTGACGCACTGTTGTCGATCGAAGCCCTGTCCGCCCCTCCCCTTGTTAATAGTTAGCCCGGTAGCTACACAGCAAACAATTCCAGTGGAGGTTCGCCTACCCGAACAACATGAACCCATCTTTGCCCACAAACATGGCACCATTGACGTAATTTCGCACACTGGGGTCTTCGTGTTCGGTTATTTGTTGTAGTGATTGGGATGCATTTGAAGCATCGAAAGGACGGGCCAGATTGATCCTGTAAAGAAGACCATAACTAGAGTCCACGTAGTTGGCCATTACCCAGTTATTACCACTCGCATCCCATGTCGCATTCGTGAGATATCCTCCTTCTGCGTAGATGCTATTCTCGAACAAGCCGGCACGTAATCCTCGCCATGCTGCAAATTGTGCTTGCCCTGAGGTCGCATGGTATGCAAGCCATAGAGCATAGGAGAGTGCCCACTCTGACCGGAGCCTAGTGAGCATTGTGACAACTTGTACCTGGCCGTAGACCTCACGGCAGGCAAGAGAGCGGTGAACGTCATGTACATTGAGGTTCAACGCTTAGGTAAAAGGTGTCGGTGTCCTGTCAGGCTGACTTCGACTTGCCAAGTGCCAGACTCTAGGCACACCTGTATTAATCCATCGCGGACGTAATGCAATGTCCCTGAAGGCTAGCGGTAACGAAGTCCATGCTGCATCCAACGACTAACCGGTCTAGTCTTCGAGTGCAACGCAGCAGCTCTCGGTTGGGCCGCTCGTTGTATGCTTAGGCGGAGGTGGTACCGAATGATGACGCCAGCGGCGCACGAATACGAGGACTTCCAAGCTGCTCGTTATCGACTTCGCTAGCGGAACTCACCTCACATGCATCGAGGCCTTTCCAGATTATGCAAGGTGCTATGCACTGTGATTTATGCCGCCTCAACACCCTGCATGCAGGCTGTGTCGCACAAAGAGCACTGCCCGCCCCAACTTGGATTTCAGCCTGATCAATGGTCGACGGTATGCCGGTCAGTCAAGCTTATGAAGAGGCTTGCATCACGGCTACCATCTTTTGTCTTCATTGCTCGACTGAAACACAACGATTGAGAGTCGAAGTATATTAGTATGGTCCTATACCTCAGCAAATTTGCGCGCAATCATTTCGATGTCTTGTTACATACCGCGCTGGTGATATTCCCCTTAATAGCATTCACAGCTATCCTGACCGGGCTTGTCTATATGAACATGTGGGATCGCAGCAATACAAGGACCGATGACCTGCCTTTAGGCTCAGGGTATTTCTCAGACACCCTATACGTCAAATACAGCGCCACGAGTCTAATTCTGGTGGCCTCCTGGTCGAGCAGCGTAGCAGTGCCATTGATTGGTTCATTGTTGACTTTGGTGTCCTTCGTGGTGGCCGCCGATATGGTTTGGATGTCGGAGAAGTCGTACCAGAATCTCTTGCCCACCCCCGCTCAATTAGGTGTATTGACTGACCTGTTGGATGGCAAAAAGATGGCGCTATTGACGTGGCTTTCTGGGATGTGGCGACGCGGAGACCAGAAAGTGCTCAGTCGTTGGGTCATTGAGCTTCCAGCTGGAATACAGCTTGCCGGGCTATTCATAAGGTGCGTACCTTCATGCCCTTGGGTCTGCGGTTGCAAAGAACTGCTTAAATTGCGGCTGCTGATCGCCAACCAGTCTAGCAATAATCGCGGCAGATACATGGTTGCACGTGGCGACATCGTCCAACTCATTATGGTACCTCGACGGGATTGATAACATCACGGCAATGGGACCAGCCTACCATTATTCGAGGAATCTCAGTGCCGACTGCTTTGATCAAAGCGGAGGAATGTGTTCCGTCAAGCTCATGGACGATTCAATTCGACCAGCTTTTGCTGCCGATATCAGAGATCTGCTGGTCGTTAATCCACACTCGGACACCGTCTTGAACAACAGTGCCAACGGAACACTTTTTCTTGCACCACGCTTACCAGATCCGGCTGGCCAACAATTTAGTAGCAGTGTGGCTTACCAAACGTTCACAGCTAGCACTTTCGGCGTGGAAGCTTCATGCTACAACAACATCTCACTATGCGATGTGTTCCAGAACAATGCCTCATCTAATAGCTGGCAATTCTCATGCCCTGGTGGTATGAGTGGAAGCCTAACGCCCACAGAATGGTTGTCTATCAGTTCTTGGTGGCAGCCTAATGATTCAGTAGGCACCTTTGACATCATGTGGTCTCATTACGAGGGTTCTTTCTAGGACAGCACCATCGACATTGGGCTAGTCGCATTCCTTAAGGATGTCATCTTCGACAGTGGCGGTAACGTTGCTCAGATTGAGTTCCAGCAGGACCAAAAAGAGCGTCCCGTTAGGGGATCGGCCATAACCAGCAGATGTAAGCTGACGATGCAGGGCTTGTCATACGACTGGACGAATGCTACCTCTTTAACGGCAGCGCAAAATGTGACCCCCAGTTCAATGGCAGCGGATTTGGCGCGTGCTCCCCTACTCGCAGGATATTTCAACAGCGACGACTTTGACGTGGAGCAGAAAGAGAAGCTCGTGACCATGTTGAGCGGATCTTCAAACATCACCGGAGACATACTGCAGAGGGTGCAGGACGTCGTTGGCCATGTCGGTTTGAGCTTACTTGGCGGCACATTGAGGTCGACTCCTGCTACTGCATTGGCCCTGGGCAATTCAGCTATTGTAACAAAAGTTGGCAAAGGACCGCTGTTTACCCTTGTAATCCTCAATCTGTGGTACGCTGGCTTCGCGGGTCTTCTGTTTTGCTTGGTCGTCTACATCCTTCGTGATGAAACCACCAGGCAAGACATCATGGAGGTCCAGAAGCTGATCACAGTCAACGGCCTGGCAACGTCGGCTGTGAGCCAGCAGAGAGATGATCTATCTTCGAGGGGTCCCAATGTTCGAGTAGGCGTGGAGAAGGTGGACTGCAAATGGCAATTTCGCATATTCGAGAGTCTGGATAGTACTGATGAAGGCAAAAGGTTACTTGGAACAGATGATTGAGCAGAGTGACTCTCTGTCATGGATGCAACCAAAAGAGTATCTCCAGCACTTTATCTTATCATCAGGTCTCTCCCAGACCCGCGCGCGTCATCAGCCTCTCTAGCCAACATCAATCTTCACAGCCCCCACATCAGCAACCAACCAGTCTGTCCCTGAGTCCGCGTCATACCCACTATCAACTCCAACGTTCTCAAATTCAGCAGCCAGCATGTCCATCCCGGGATCAGCCCTGTTATTAGCAGCGCGCTTCTCAGCAAGACGGTTTAGGACATCGCACAACCTTTCTCTTCTGTAGACGCCGTCTGTGCCTTTGACTCGGACGATCATGGATTCCTTAGGTTTGCTCTTTGTATTGTCTGATGAGTTCGTAACTGGGTATGTGGTTGTAGTTTGGCTAGACATCTTGTCACAATTTTGAGTTTGGTTGATTTTCCAATTGTGAATATGGTACATCCCAGAACGCTGGGTTAAGCGATGGGTCCCCGTGCTGACGGCATGCGTGCGGCGCGGCGCCAGTCAGTGAAGTTGGTACCTCGGATACTGAAGTCATGAGTGAAGTAGCGGGAGACAAGGCCCCGGGTTACCTTTTGTTGCCTGACAAGCCCAAAACAAAGTCTGTGCCAAAACCAACGAGGACCTCCAATACTGTGCATGAGGCGTGTCTGATCGGTGGACAGCTGTGGCATGCTCCTAGCGATGAAGCCTCAACGGTGGATGCAATCTTGCCAAGTGACACATTACAGACCTCCAGCGACCGGATGGTAACATATATATTTTGCTGCAGCAGATTTTGCTTCCGCAATCGATCATAGATCGCAGAATACAGGAATCCCCGTTCGATCACTCGTACTTAAGCTGCGGATCGCGCGTTTAGTAGTTTGGTCGGTGACGACAAGCGAATCCCGTGTGTTGATTGTTTTTGATGACTTTGACCAACGATTTTGCCAAATTGATGCTTCGATGCATTCCTAACAGAAGCCAGAAATGTCTGAGCTAGGCCTCAATTTTCTTTTCCACGGCCAGGGGTTTCTGCACCACAACGGTTCGAACGGTTGGCAATCACGTAACCCCTCACACATCCTCTTCCTCTTCGTCCTCATCTAGGACCTCTCCATCCAGCAGATCATCATCGTTGGCTTTCGCCATGACCTTCTCTATCAATTTCAATGTCGTCCGGAGTGGCAGTCCAACCACGTTATCGAAACTACCCTCGATCTTCTCCACAAGCACGGCACCGGTCCCCTGTATACCGTACCCACCAGCCTTGTCAGCACCTTCCCGCGTTTTGACATAGGCAAGCAGCAATTCATCTGAAATGCCACTGTCAAATTTGACGACCGTCTCCTCCCACGCCCGTTCTAGTGCATAGCCGGGATCTCTCGCTGATTCTAGCGGTGTAACACAAACTACGGCGGTGTAGACTCTATGTGGCCCACCGTCACGTAGTGACTTCAGCATAGCGATATGATGTGCTTCGGTCCGAGGCTTTTCAAGGATCTCGCCAGCATTACTCGCCACCACGGTGTCTGCTGCTAGTATGAGGCCTGGTTCGCCCTTCTCTTCATTGCTAATTTCTTGCCTATAGACAGACAAGGCTTTTTGCGTTGCTGTGGCGAGGACATATTCGAAGGGGGCGACATCTTTGGGGAGGTTTTCTTCGAAATTGGAAGGAAGAATCTCGAGGTTCGTCAGACCAATCTGAGCTAGCAACTGCTTTCTCCTGGGAGATTGAGATGCGAGAATGACCCGCTTGTCTCTTAACAGAAGCAGTGCGGGTAATTCAAGAGGTGGCGGTCTTGCTAAGCGCCGTGGTGGCGGCTGATTTTGTGCTGGGATGGAGGCTGCTTCGTAGGAGGGAGGGTCGTCAAGTGGAGGTTTCTCTAATGAAGGCATGTTGGTGATATCTAGGTAGGTGGATGTGGTGTGCTTTCTTTTGCGGTTGTCTCAATTCTATACTGAGTCCTGCTCAATACTAGGTAGTGACGGGATGGTACAGCACTTGTGGCTCCAGGCTTCAATGTGGTTTAACAATCCCCCAGGTACAGCGATGCCGAAGGAGTTATGTGCAAATCCCAATGAGCTCCTCGGTATTGTGCTAGTTGTTGATGGCCGAGTATGCCGGAAGCCAGGGCCAGTCGTCTGCGTATTCGATCTGCGGGCAAATGTGCAACGATAAGGATAAGAGCTTCCAAGGGTCTGGTAGTGGGGCCCGTTCCAAATGACGCTGGGGGACAGAGCGTTGCTTAGAAAGTTTTTGGTAGAGCAGACTTTTGTTTACTGACTCACAAGAACCACTTGCTGTGTACATAAGGCTCGTTGCAGCTTGACGAATTGCCGTGATAAGCGCATAGAACATACAATGGCAATAACACTACATTTGCGCTCCGAGAGCAAGCCTCTGGAGCATCGCTCAGCGCTGACTCCCAGTACCACCAAAGCTGTAGGTACAGTCAGGTAGATTCGATGAGCAACTGGTAATTAACGGTTGTGTAGCTGCTAGAAGCTGGCTACAAGGTCAACGTCGAACGATCCCCCGTACGAATATTCGACGACGAGGAATTTGAAAAAGTCGGAGCTACTCTTGTCCCGGAGGGCTCATGGGTGGACGCGCCTACCGACCACATCATCGTTGGCTTGAAAGAGCTACCTGAAGACAAATTCGCGTTGAAGCACACACATGTTCAGTTCGCGCATTGCTATAAGAATCAAGGCGGCTGGGAAGAGGTTCTCTCGCGCTTCCCACAGGGAGGAGGCACGCTTCTGGACCTCGAATTCCTGACCGATGATGCTGGAAGGAGAGTCGCTGCCTTTGGATACCATGCTGGCTATGCTGGTGCTGCCTTAGCTGTTGAGGCTTGGGCTTACCAGTTGCAGCATCCTGAAGCCAAGACTATGCCCACTGTGTCGAGCTACCCTGACCAAGATGCCCTGTTGTCAGATGTCAGAGCGAAGATGCAGGAGGGTGAAGCAATCACCAAGCGCAAGCCGCAGGTACTGGTCATTGGTGCTTTGGGTCGGTGTGGAAGAGGGGCTGTTGACCTGTGCAAGCAGGCTGGCATTCCGGATGAGAACATTCTCAAATGGGACATGGCTGAGACCGCGAAGGGTGGACCGTTCGACGAGATTATCGAGTCGGACATCTTCGTCAACTGCATCTACTTGTCAGAAGAGATACCGCCGTTCGTGAATGACGAGTCATTGAAGAAGGAAAAGCGAAATTTGTCAGTCATCTGCGATGTCAGCTGCGATACCACAAACCCACACAACCCAGTACCAGTTTACACTGAGAATAGCACCTTCAGCAGACCCACCTTGCCGGTACCTGGCTATGATAACCCACCGATCTCTGTAATCAGCATCGACCACCTCCCCAGCCTGTTACCACGGGAAGCTAGCGAAGCATTCTCTCAAGCACTATTACCATCGCTGTTGGAGTTGAAGGATCGTCAGACAAGCGGAGTATGGCAGCAAGCTGAGGGTCTGTTCAGTTCTAAGGTTGGGACCCTGCCGGAGAGCATGAGATCGACTTTTCAGAGGGTAGCCGATTCGATGCCCTCAATGCCGGGGACGGGAAGCAAGTAGCCGAAGTGAAAGTAGAAGCTGCTGGAGTGCGGGCGAGATATGTGTTGATGTTCGAAGCACTTGTTGTCATGGGCCTTTTCTTTGCTTTTCATGATTCATCAGCTCGATATCCTCGTCTCTGTCCGTCGACGATCGCCATAGGCCGCGCGTGGCTACTGCAACAATGTTCAACCGTTCATAGCGGTGTCGTCGGTCTCAATATCGCCTGCCTTTCTCTTCGAACCCGAGGACGCCTGTGCGCCTTCATCGTCTCCTTCGTAATATTCCGATATCTCCCAGGAGACAGTAGTGTTGCCATCAGCAGACGTGCCATGACCCTTCTTCCTTTTGCTGTGGTGGCCGAGCTGGCTGCCCTGTATCATGTCTTCAAACCACGAGATCCTGCCGCTTGTGCCACTCCTGGAGGTGAGGGACAGCTCTTCCCTACCCGAAGGGGTAAGCTGGGTTGGAGCAGATGTTGTGGACACGGCTTGTATTGGTCTTTCTGTCTCGCCCTTTACCACTTGCTCCAGATCGACAATTTCAGGAAGTAGGTCGAGATCCTCCAAAGCTAGCAGGTCACGTTCTCTGAGACTACCCAAGGTGATGTTCATGAAGTCCTGCTCGCTTACTGGCTCTTCAGTCCAGTATGAGATATGTGTCCCACAGAATCCACAGAACTTCCTTTGGCATGATGGTTGCTGAACCGGAGTGAATGTCCGCGCTATCAGATCATGTCCTTCATCAGGAAAGAAAGAGACTGTGGCAGACTGGTACCATGTCAATGGCACTCGTAGCCATGCTGACAGTAAGGAGGAGTGAGATTGACCTATGAGGATCGTCAGTCTCAGGCAACTACAAAGACGTGCAGATCATCCGGCTCACGGTCAAGGTCACCAGTGCCAAAGTGTACTTCAGCTTGATCTCGAGCAATGCTGTCACCAGGGATCTGGACAATGTAATTGTAGCGACCGCAGCTGCACGAACCGCGAAGGTGATCGTCTGTGCTCATCTTAGGAGTCTCTAATCAAGCTTTCATCAACTGCAGCTAGGTTAGAACAAAAGTACGCATCCAGTATGTTTAAGATGGAGAACATGTGAAGATGTGACGTAAATTGAGCGTAAACATGCCTGGTGGCCTGAACATCAAGCAAGAGTGTTTCGTCAGGCGAGGTTTCCCGGCATGCAATGGTAGCCTGTGGCTGCTTCCCCAACATTCAGGGAGCCAAGCATGACTCAGACCTGGCAAACGGCAGCGGCAACAACCTCGACCTGCTTCATCAGTTGTTGTCAAAGTGCCCACAATTTGCTATTCCACCCTCGATAGACTCAGCATCATCTACCATTTTTCCCGCTAGATTTCACATCACCTCTGTCATGTCCCGAGAGGCCATGGCAGAATCAGAAGCAGCCTCATCCCCGGATTCTGCTTCTCAGTCACCGGGTGACCCATCAACGACTCCCGGAAGCAAGAAAAGGAACAGCAAAAGTTCGAAACCTCGTTTGACTCCTCACCAGAAGAACACAAACCACAAAGATGCTGAGAACAAAAGGCGAACTGCTATCAGAGAGAACTTCACCACTTTGTCCCAGGTCGTTCCCGGCACCGAAGGCCAGGAGAGAAGCGAACAGGTCATGCTCGTGAAGACCAAGGAGTACCTTGTGGATTCAATCAAAGAGATCCGCCAATTGGAGCTGGAGGCCCAACAGCGAGGCATCCCAGTCAGTGATAATGGCCGAATGAAGGACTCCGACTATGGTGGTCCAAAATGGAAGCAGCCAAATCTCGACAAGTATCATAAGGCCAAATCGAAGAAGGCATCGAAATCCGGCAGCATTCAAGACGATGCAGATGGTGAAGCTGAGGATGAATAACCTGTTTGTGAGTGAAATACCCGAGCATCTCGGCCATATCAGTTCGTGCCTTGGTACCGCAAAGCGTCAAAAGACCTTCTGCTGATACTGAGGGAATTAGATGACCTGCCAAGTCACTGTAATATGGGTATGCTCGAACTATAACTGGACATGTCGGTCATATTACACCACATATGAAGACTACTTATCATAGACGACTTTGTGTTAGCATGGCGTTGGGAGAAGAGATCGTGAAGACCTTTGATAGTGATAAAGTATTTGGTACGGTTTGCATAGGTGTTGCAGCAGAACCTGCGTGGGAACAAGAACTAATACTTTCAATACTAATAATCATTCTACGAGTTGAGCAATATGTTTTTGCACTCCACCTTCACTCAGCACATTTGTCACTACATGTGAGCGGGACCAAAACAAAAACAGTGACCAATAACCACTGCTGCATGCGAAAGACAACTAAGTTTCGTGCTCCAGCTTTTCGACGACCTCCTTCATGTTGAACAGGAAGGATGTCTCGAGCCGTGGGTCTTGACGGTGATGCACATTCCAGACCTCGTTTCACGTACTCGACACAAGCATCGAGAACGCAGAACTCAACCAGATTGCCGTCCTTTCGCCGGCCTTCAGGCTCACCGCAGTCCTCACCATTGTCGAAACGACAGCATATTTTCCAGCGTGCGACCGAACGTCTTACTAGCTTCAGCGCGTCAAGGCCACGCCCAGCGCGATTACCGATCTCTTCACCGGTATCGCCTAGTCTATCTAAAGAGGTATGCTTACATTCACTTCCGTATAGTGCCTCCCTAACTGTCTGCAGCCCTCTCTGAGACTCCCTAGCCCCTCGCGGAGAACATCCCACTTGCCGCAACCTGTGAAGAAAGACTCTCTGCCCTCGCCAACCGAAAAGCCTCTACCAAGCATACCAGTAGCCACCTTCGTATCAAGATCTCCTGTCCAGCGACGGTCACTTCTGGACGCCACTGAGAAGCCATTACGCAGGTCGATCTCGCCTGGCACACTAGAAGAGTGGCCTGCCCTATCACCAATCAAGCCACGAGAGGCCCAGGCTCTGGCGTCCTCTCCAGAGATGGTCCTCGACACTACACCTGTCAAGCCCAGTCTCGGTGAAAGCGTTATCAAACGCATGCGCAAGCTCGACTTGAACGATGATGCCGGCAGAAAATCGAGCACCACTCACAGTGCTGCGTCAGTCAGCAAGGCCCAACCACTGAACCATACACCTAAGGTTGTTGCAACCACAGTAAGCAACTCGAGTAGCCGGGCACAAACAATTGACGGCCCTGGAAATGCGAAATTCCTAGATCCCCGCCCTGCCCCTGAAACTCCTCCTGCTGCCAAACATGACAGATCCTCAACAGGCTCTGCTATCGACCGAAGAACGTCGGCACGAAAGTTGAACGCTCTGAAGACGCAAAGAGACTCGAGATCCAGCACTGGACCATTATCAGCATGTCCGGCCACCAGCTATATCCCTCAACCATCGTTCAGAACGAGCGTTGGAGATAGCAAACAGTTTGCCCCGGATCTGCAAGGAAGCGTCAAGCGAAAGCCTGTCCTAAGCTCTGCTTTGCCACGACCATTGCGGTCCGTGACGGACTCTGGCTCACCATGTATGGTGTCGGACCGATCCGGGCTCAAGGTCATCCAACTCAAGAGAGCCCAAGGTCAAGTCTCAGACATAATGCAGAAGAAGAAGGGGGCCAAGCCAAATGAGAAGGAATCCGAGGTTAACGCAGCATTGGGCGTATATACCAAAGCTAACAGCACTTCTCCCATGATGGAATCAGCATGCGACGTATATGCAGCACGGAGTCTAGGCTCTCAACCTCCTTGTTCACTACCAAATCCACGATCAAGCTCGCTGCCAGTATCAGCTAAGAAGGACGCTCAATCAGCCGTCAGCGCAATGACCATGATTTCCACCTGGATGCAACCGAATGCATGCGAGGCTGACGACAATGAGCGGAAAGCATCGAACTCATCGAGCACAACAATAAAGAACGAGCCAACCTCGTCCCCAATATTGTCAGTCACTTCAACACCCGCCCGAGAGTCCAGCCTCAAGGAGAATTTGCCTCCTCGCAATCCTACCTCTGATGAAGAGCTGTCACCAGTACGCAACTTCAAATTCCCTGCAGTGGTGCCAGTCAAAGAAGCGGGCGATGACAGTCGATCAGATGCAACCCGTATTACTTCCGTCAGCAGTGCTTCAAAAACAGGTACGATCTATGCTCAGGACGAAAGTGGTGGCTACCGCTTAAAGCCTGTTTCGAGAGCTGACCCTAAGCGCGGTCCGCACGTAAGAATCGAGGAATCAGCCGATCACCTTCTCCTCGGCGAAGATCAGCTAGCAGAAGTTGAGGCGAAGCGAGAGGCATACAAGAGGAAGTTCAGCTCAACCATGTTTGCTGGTCACCAAAGTGCTGTCGTGCCAGAGCTCGAGTCTCTGCAATATGCTAGCAGTGCTCATGCCCATCCCGAAGCTCAGGCCAAGAGTCGGTACAACCCAACCAGAGAAGAGATGAAGGCGTCCATTAAGACGCATGCAACGAGACCTGCACCTGCTGTCCCCAGCAACATCGGTACGCTGAGTCACAGCCCAACTGGCTGGCCACTTCTTATATCGAAGATTGCACCATTTGCAGAAGTTGAGCCTGGACGTGAGTCACCAAAGCGTAAGTCTGCGTCTGAGTCGAACCTACGCGGCGATCCTGGTACACCTGTCCAAGATGGTCCGGGTCCAGCATACGAGTCTTCCCCCGCGAGTGCATACACCCTGCGAACAGCATTGTACAATATCCCACGTGGCCCAGATGCCTTTACACGAAGTGACAGCCTTCGTGATAAGCCTACAAAAGGTCGCAAGTCGCTTCCCAATATTGCAAATGCTCTTGGAAAGGGACCACTCTTCCCACCTCGCACCTCATCTAAAGTCAACCAGTCTTCCCAGCCAAGTGCGCTTCGTAAGCAGACAAGTGCTCTTCTCGGGTCATACGTCGATCAGCGAGCGGACTTTTCACCGAAAGCTGCCAATGGCCATCCAGGTGACGACGCCCGACGCAATGTCACCAACGGTACGGTTACGCCGTCTGAGCTCAAACATATGCGGACTTACAACACCTCGCTCCGAAACCTTAATGCACACCAAGACATCAAGTTCGAAAAAGATCTGCCTTCTTCACCAACTGCCATCACAGGCACTGTTGAGACGGGAAAAGCTAAGATGATGAGTACTATGCGAGGTCTCATGCACAAAATCTCAAAAGATGGAACTCTCAGCCGGTCAGACAGTAAGGCGAGTGTGGTATACCACAGCCAGGGCAGAAGAGGAAGCGATGCCGCCAACTACAAGTCCAGCCCACTAGCACTTACTTCGCCAATGTCACCTACGTCCGCCAACAGTCAGAGCATCGAAAAGACGGCAAGCGCAAAAGCAAAACGCACATTGGGTCTCTCACGCCTTGCTCACGGCCACGGCATTCAACCCACAACCACGGCTACTCCCCCCAACAAACGAAGCGAGACCTCCTCCTCCCCAAGCTCCACCCCGCACTTCCAAACCTCCGCCCTCGAACCCCTCGAGATCCGTGACGCAACAGCCCTCGCATTCTCCCTCCTCGACAAAGCGCGCGATCGGTCCGACACCGGCACTAGCCTCGACGCGCAACGACAAGCAGAATACGTCGAGTTGGCGAAAGTGGTTGTGAGCACGGTGACGCTTGCACGCGAGGCGGAGAAGGCGATGGAGGAGGCGAAGATGGCGGCGTCACGGGCGGAGATTGAGTGTGTGGGGATGAGGAGGGCAATGGGGGATGTCAATTGTGTTGTGAGGAGGATGATGGGGATGAGTAGGAGTGGGAGTGGAGACGGTGGGATGTGAATTGATGTGGTGTGAGGTAGTAGTTGCGTGGAGATAGGGTGTTGGTTCTGGATGGTAGTTGGTTGTGTTGGTGTTGGTGTTGTGCTTTGTCGCTCGGACAGTACGCGGCGGTTGGTTGGAGAAGTGTTGGATAAAAGGATTAGCAGAGCACGTGCATGTTGCTGGCATGCTGGACGGATGAATCGAGGATTGGACGTTCTACGAGCGTGGTACCGAGGCGTCTGATCGGATCGGATCGGATCAATAGCCTGGTGCTCTGGTATATAAGTGTCACCCACAGAAAGAGCTTGGTGGGGTCCGGAAGTATCGTAAGTGAATATGTCGATGGTTGTCCGCGTCCGAGGTCTTGTATCTGCGGTGTGATTATTCCTGACAAGTTTTATAGCAGATATCTTGCGTGGTCACTATGTCCAGGACGCCACGTTGGCACCCTCGACAGCGAGGGCCAGCCAATCTTGCATTCGATTCTTTCTCATTCAAGCTGTAACAGTATTCTCGTAAGCTATACATTTCTCTTCTCCCCTGTTAGGAGATCCTCTATGGCTTGAGGTTCATGACTTTCGCATCATATCCCAGACCGCTCAGCTCAGCCTTCCCGGTAGTAGCATCGTTCTTCTTTGCCCTCCAGATCCTCTTGATGGCTTCGGTGACTCCCACATCGTTCGTCTCGAACTCGTAGAGACCGACGCCGACAACAAGAGTTGCGAGGATGAGGAGGTAGTCGAATGCTTTGCGCCACCCAGGCATGCTCCATTGGGGAATATAGTCTGTTATTACTGATCTGGAAGGGAAGGTTAGTCAGGTGTAGCAGAGGAGAGGGTGAACATACTGGAAGCCGAAGTGGGAGTGTATAAGCATGCCGGAGACAAAGATGGCATCCATTGTTGGGTTCAAGGCGCCTGCAGCGAAGGGGGCAAGGGTGAGTGGGACGAGGGCGATGGCGACTGTTCGTTCTGCTATCCAGTGGTAGGATCCTATAAACATCAGTATTCCTTCTTTCTTCTGCAGTATCTCAGGTTCGGAGCTGTCGCACCATGGCTGGGGTGTGGATCCGGCACATGCGCAGGTTCATTGACGCCGCCGGTAATGACCTGTGGACCTGGAGGGAGGATCTTTCGCTGTACGGTGGTGGTGAAGGGTGCTATTCTGCTCACGATTGGGGAGCTCTGTCGGAGGTGGTTCGGCTGGAGCAGGAAGCGAGATGTGGGCTGTCGAAATGAGCGTAGGCATTGCATGCCTAGTCTTGTTGTCGACGCCATGCTGAGGTCAGAGAGGGATTGATCGTTGAGGTGCTTCAGCGTATTGATGCTGGATATGGATATCGAGGCCGAGGTGCGGCATTGATGATCGCGACTCACGTGCAAGCTGAAATGTGGAAGCTGCGATTGGCTGAGACCCGTTGCTTCCGTCACAGTGTTTCCGGAGCTCGTACTCGCCCACTGATAGGGCACTCTGACACGCCGGCCCCCCCACACTTTTAGCTGCCAGTGCGGGTCTGAGACTTGTGAGGCTCGATTGCGTTGCTTACAGATCGTTGGACGCAATGGTTTTGCGGAGGGACGAGTTTCGACATGGGGCAGTCAGCTATACTATCCAGCTATCACAGGAGGAGCAACAGCACAATCGACCTGCTAGAGCCACAGATGCACCTGACGTAGTAGTATAGCTTCCACCCACACTGGGTTTGCGGTTGCAGAGGTCTGTGCTTCAGCCATCAACGAGGAGTTCCAGTATAACACAATATGTCAAAGCGTAGCTGGCATGAAGCCAACCTACCCTCGCCTCATTCCTTGCCAGGCTTTGGTGTCCATGCCAATGTCAGTTCACCTGCGCAATCCCACCACTCGCACCAATCCTCGCACCACTCTCTCAATACCTCGTCCCCAAAGAAAGCCCGCCCATCGTTCGAAGAGATCAAACCACAACCACAGCCACAATCACGACCTGCTCCAACGAGGCAGTTAAGCACCACAACCGCCAACAATGCCGCAGATTCGAGGTTGCCCGGCATATCTCGCAAGGTTAAGGCCTGCGCAGCATGCCGCAAGCAGAAGATCAAGTGTATCATGATTGGCGATCCTCCCTGTCAGAGGTGTAAAGAGCGAGGACTCTCATGTAAGCTGAATAAGAGCTTGCAGACATTGATGTCAGAGGACTCCAGGTGGAAGGCTTCTGTGACGAGGGATGTGACAGCCGTCTACGGCTCACTTGAGCGCGTGCTTCAGCTCTTGAACCTGCCCGAGTTGCCTCCTCTGCACCTGTCGACCCAGGATCCGGCAATGTTCTTCGAGACAGAAGACCCCGCTGCCGACGATGACGAAGATGAGCCGAGTGCAGACCACAGTCCCAAGGTCACGCCCATCACGGACAACCTAAGCCACGTGCCCATCGAGAGCTTGTACCAGATCACAGGCATGAAGAGTCTAAGAGCCGCCGAAGTCGTCAACGAAGACCAAGTGCGCATATGCAAGCAGCTGAGGGACACCGACTTTATATCGAGAGGCGTCATCAAGCTCGAAGATGCCGAGTTCTTGGCTGAATTCTACCTTAAGAAGCTTGATCCCTACATCTGGCATCTAGCAGGCGACTACACCGACCTCGAATCCTTCCGCAGCCGTTCTCCAACCCTGACAGCCTGCATACTCACCGTGGCCGCCCTTCACGATACCACGCGCGGAAATCTCTACGCCATCTGTAACAAGGAGTACCGCCGCCTTGTCGCCAATGCCATGTTCGAGCGCAGGATAGACATGGAGTACCTGCGCGCACTCGTCATCGGCTCATACTGGCTCAGCGACATTTCCTGGACCCTCTCTGGATACGCCATCCGTCGTGCATCAGAGTTTCAGTTCAAGCAGTGCTACCAGGCTATTGCTGAGAGCCAGAAACATCCCAATACCGTCGACAAGCAGAAACTTCAAGATGCGATGGTCGGCATCCGTGTGCTGTACCTGCTGTACATCTGCGACCATCACCTTAGTGTCCTCTATGGACGCAGCTCAATAATGCGCGACAGCGAGTCTTACATCACCGGATGGGAAGCATATCTGTCCTGTCAACTTGCTGTCAACGCAGACCGGCGCATAGCAGGGCAGATATGCCTAATGTACCTCATGAACCAAATTCGTGAGACTCTCGGACCAGAAGACAACGCCACTGTGCTTCCCGCTAGCTCAATCGACGATATCGTACGTTTCGAGGCCAACCTTGACGACTGGATCGCACGATTCAGTCGGCACAATCAGCACGCGTTGATCGGTCAATGGCCGAACAAAGGCGCAATTATGCATTACCACTGGGCTAAGCTCTACCTCACATCCTATTCTCTGCGTGGCCTTCCGGAGACGAACGCAACGATCCCAGAACACTTCCTCGAGATCGCAAGTGCAGCTGTCACGGCTGCAACAAACATCATTACCCTTCTTCTCGAAGACAAAGACGCACACATGGCGATCGCGTACGTGCCGCACCACGTTCACGGCATGATCGCCTTTGCGACAATGTTCCTGCTGAAGGTTGCGACAAAACACGCAGAACAGCTCTTCGTTGACAAAAGACATCTGTCAATGCTCCTGGCTGCACTGGCGAGGCAGTTCAAGTCGACCGTGGTAGGCAAAGACCACCTTATCCACCGTATGGCAGAAGGTGTCGAGAAGATGGCAGATATGCTGGATCCACATTCAAGGTCACGGACTCCGAAAAATGGAGCAGCAGCAGCAAATCTGGCTGCTGAAGGAATCAACGGGAGGCTGCTGAACAGTAATAGTGCCACATCGTCTGCTGCGGTGGCCAAGCCGGTGAACACAAATACAAGTGTCGGAGGGTTCGACAGTATGGATCCGAGCGCGTTCGATTTCAACGATCCGACTTTGGGGCTAGGGATGCCATTCTTTGACTTTGAGGGCACGACCTTGGAGCCAGGGAGTGCTGGAATGTGGGACTTCGGAACTTGAAGAGGTAACGATGTATGTCCGGCTACAGTGATGGAAGTAGCGACAATTGTGACATCGATTCGGTGGGCAACAGTATTGTGTGACGCTAACAGAGCGCCATTGGTACGAAGATACACGCATTGCAGCCAGCAGCTTGTTGTGTAAGATTCATGATTAACACCAGCATTAATGCAGGGTGGAAGAAACACAGACTATGTCAAGGCATGTATGCCGCTCTCACCTCAGGACAGCTCACTAACTATGCCCCTCGTCGTCGGCCATCGCTGAAATTACAGCCACTCGGCCACCGGCTATCCTGTCATCACCCGTCCCTCAGGCAATTACCAAGGTTCTCACATTGATATGGAAGTTCCAGACCCCGCGGAACATCCCATCCTCGTCAAACCAGAAAGTCCCCTCTCCATCCTCCTCGTCCCAAATATCTAGCGTCTCAATACCGGCGTTTCGCATGGTGGTTTTGAACCCCGGACACGGTGCGAATAGGCCACAGGGAGGACTAGAGCACTGATTACACGAGCTCGCGTGCCTGCAGAAGGTGCACTTTCGGCAGTCAGGGCTGTGCTCTGAGCAGTCGAGTTGGAATAAGAACTCTGGGCCTCGACAGGCGCGGCGTCGGTCACATCTGACGGTCTTGCCGTGGGTGTACCAGCGCTCGCAGCCGGGCGTCCTGCAGTAGCAGGTGTGCGCTTCGATTTCGCACATGGTTGGAGACTTGTGGTATGGCTGGCTAGATGGATGGCTGGACGGAAGATACTATTAGGTCTTAGGTCGGTATGCAGTTCCCTGTTAGGGGGTCTTGTAGATGGACTGGTTATGGATATTGCTACAAGTCGGGGCAGAGGGTCTCTTGATATGTTCCTCCTGTTGCAAACGATTGGTCCCATATGAATCACCGGCTTGGTGCCCGTTCTACCTGACTTTCCTCCCCTGCACGTGACCACCATTCCTGAGGAACGACGCGTAGCTGGGATTCGCAGTACTGTCATGTGCTGGTTTGGTTCTAGCATGCTAGATGGCGGACTCAGAGAGGCGAGTGTCGATATTACAGTTACACGTGGATGGGGAGGCGTGTGCGAACTGGTGCTGAGGGAGTGTGGTGTTTGAGGGGGATTGGTCGTTGAGCTGGAGTCATCCTGGAGGTGTTTGAAGATGTGCTGCACGGGAGGATGGGTCATTGATGCTGAGTCTTGTGGTATGGACTGCAGTGGAGCAGTATGTTCTGAGTCGATACGGGGACTTGGGGTGGTAGTGGGCTTGAGCATTGTTTGATGTTGGTCGGTGATAGGCACTGGGTACGAGGAGCGTCGAGGAGGCGCGAGATGATGATTCGAACAGGACAGGGCGTTTGTGATGGGATGATGATTCGAACAGGACAGGGCGTTTGTGATGGGGGTGGTATAAGAAAGGGCCCGGGCTGTGCTTGCTAGGACTTCTCTTTGCAACTAGAATATATCTAAAAGCCAGAAGATAGAGTATTAGGGTTTAAGAACGCTATCGGTCTAACGGTTTACGCGCATATATACACATATACATATATACACATACATATATACACATATATACACACACACACACACACACACACACACACACACATACATACACACATATACACATATAGACACACACATACATACATACACACACACACACACACACACACACACCTACCGATCCACCCACCTATATATCGACCCACTACCATATATCACTGGATTGAGCATCGGTGCGAATATCGATGCGGTAGGACCTACGAGTTTAAAGTCGAGGAATTCCATACCCAACGATAGAAAGATATTGGAGACTGTAATACGTCTATAGTAGGCTACATAACCGTTGATTACTAATATTTAGAAGGAGACGAGCTCTGCGGCTAGTGTCCGTTCTGCTGGCATGTACAACAACGCGAATGCGAGATGTGTAGGGGAATAGATGATGTTGGACGGATGATCTGTTGTGAGGAGTTCAGGAGGGACTGCGAATACCAGAGGTTGCGTGGGATCGCGTGGAAGGAGGATGGACGAGGGCCGATGAGACGTTTGACTCTGGACCGAACTGTGGTAGAGGACAGTGGTGATGAGCACAGTGGTGATGAGCACAGTGGTGATGAGCACAGTGATGAAGTGGACAGTGGTGACGAGCACAGTGGTGACGAGTATAGTGGTGACGAGCACAGTGGTGAAGTGGACAGTGCTGAAGTGGTTTCGGCGATGGCGAGGCTACTGATTGAGGACAGCAACTAACTACAGAGACGGATATTGAAGCTCCTCAGACGGAGTGATGGTTCTTCTTGGGGTGTTGGTGTTTGTATCAATTACCGTCGATGCTTCAGCTGTCGAAGCTGCACCCTGATACATCAATACTTGCGCTGATGCTTCTTGAGCATACTGGATGGTAGCTTTGAGTAGTGCTTACAGCATCGAGTTCGTCTCTTGACCTTCCAGCTAGCGACTGTGCACCAGGTGATCGCTATAGAAAGCGAATGTCCTCCGTGTTGGTCTAGCAGCTAGTTCCAGTTTATCTAAACCCCTATCACAAATGTAGCATACTTGAAAGTGAGAGATGGCAGGATGTCCATAATCCGGTGCCGAGTCATCTCGATCAACGACCAAGCTTCGGGTTGAGATGACCTGTTGATAGGAAGTCCTGAAGTAACCCACACAACGTGGACTGGAAAGGGGGCACAATGATGATGTTGCTTCAGTGCTCGGCAACCATAAGGTACATCTGAGAGATCCTTAGAACCATTGCTAGGTAACGTCATCCCTGCTCGTCGTAACATCGTCTTGCGCGCGTCGTCTGAAGCGGTGCAGACAGTGGACGTTATCGGCCAAGTCGACAGGTTTCGATGTGTGTAGGGTCCCACTCGGGCTTCCATTCAAGTCGATTTAAAGCGCAGCGGACACTCAAAATAGAGGTTCCAAAGAGGATATGGTGCTCAGAGGGCATCGACACCGCGGAGAGTAGTCGTTCGCACGCATGCGCCCAAGCTGCTATCAAATGACTCCATCTGTATTGGTGAGAACACTTTCTAGAATGGCCTGGGTTAGTGTTGTGTGCACTACAGTTTCCAACGACGTCCGGGAAACCTGAAGGGCCAATCACATCCATCGCAAAGAAAAGCTGCACGTTGACACCTTAAGGCATCATCTACAGGCTTACTAGCGTAGTTAGCGCAGCCTTTTCGAGCTCCCGAGCACCTTCCTCAGATTTGTACCGGACCGCATATAGCTCGATATCGTCAACGGCCGTCCCCAACACACTCATTCCCTTCTTCCGACCCCTCACAATGGCATCACAGAGACTGGCGTATAGCTTACGCAATGCCAGTCGAGTTAACAAAGCTCTGAACGCTGTTGCGCCATTCCGAAGATATGCCAACCCGGTAACCCCAGCTCGGACAGAATCAACCACTTTGTCGAATGGGCTGACAGTACGCCGTTACGCTTCGCAGACCGAGCACGAGGAAGCTAACAATCTGATAGATCGCCACGGAGCACTCACCATGGGCTCAGACTTCGACTGTTGGTATTTGGATCGATGCGGGCTCAAGGGCGGAAACGGAGAAAACAAATGGAACAGCTCACTTCCTGGAACATTTGGCTTTCAAGGTTGGTTGAAAATACCGAAAATCGTAGAAAAGAGGCTTACAAGGTGATGTATAGGGCACGGGTCGCCGAACTCAACACCAGCTTGAATTGGAGATTGAGAACATGGGAGGACATCTCAACGCGTACACATCTGTAAGAGCCACCGCCACTGGGTGGGAGGACAAGCTGACATATCGCAGCGGGAGAACACAGTATACTATGCCAAATCCTTCAATACCGACGTGGGAAAGACAGTAGACATTCTGGCAGACATTTTGCAGAACTCGAAACTTGACCACTCGGCGATCGAGCGGGAAAGAGACGTCATCTTGAGAGAATCAGAGGAGGTCGACAAGCAGCTCGAGGAAGTCGTCTTCGATCACCTGCACGCGACAGCATACATGCATCAACCCTTGGGCCGAACCATTCTGGGACCGCGAGAAAACATCCAGAGTATCGGCCGCGACGATTTGGTCAACTACATCAACACAAATTACACAGCTGACCGAATGGTCCTGGTCGGCGCTGGTGGTGTGCCACATGACGAGTTGGTCAAGCTCGCTGAGCAGCATCTATCCAAATTGAAAGCAGCTCCACCAACACAATACCAAGCTCTGGTCGCTGCCGAGCAGAAGAGAAGACCAGAATTCATCGGTTCCGAGATCAGGCAACGAGACGACACCATCCCAACTGCTCACATCGCCATTGCCGTCGAAGGTGTCGCATGGAAGGACGATGACTACTTTACTGCTCTTGTCACTCAAGCCATTGTTGGCAACTGGGACCGAGCTATGGGCAATTCTCCATACCTGGGTAGCAGACTGAGCACTTTCGTCAATGCTAACAACCTCGCCAACAGCTTCATGTCCTTCTCTACATCCTACAGCGACACAGGGTAAGTCGAGACAATCCGGGCATAATGCAGAGCTAACTGTTAATAGTCTTTGGGGTATCTACCTGGTGTCGGAGAACAAGACACAACTCGACGACCTTGTTCACTTCACACTCCGAGAGTGGTCAAGACTTTCCTTCAACGTAACTCAGGCCGAGGTTGAGCGAGCCAAGGCTCAGCTCAAGGCATCTATTCTGCTCTCGCTGGATGGCACCACTGCCACTGCCGAGGACATTGGGCGACAAATCGTGACTACTGGTCGACGAATGGAAGCAAACGAGGTCGAGAGAGTGATTGGGGCTATCAGCGAGAGGGACGTCATGAACTTTGCCCAGAAGAAGCTTTGGGATCAGGATGTTGCAATCTCCGCTATTGGTTCGATTGAGGGTCTGCTCGACTACTCGAGAATAAGGAACGATATGAGCAGGAACACGGCATAGGTGGCGGCGACGGTAGCGATAGAGAGGTGTTTCGAGGAGCTATAGCTCGTGTGTATATTCAGCCTGTCACAAAAGACCTTTCCCAATCTCAGAGGCTTTCACTTTGTTAGTGTTTGGGAGGCAGTCGCGCGGACAGTCCTTCCTTTGAGATGGCTGCGGGTGTTCCTGTACACAGCACTAGAGTCCGACTGGTCCTGTTGCACAATCGTCCTATCATCATCATCGTACTCTCGTCGAACAGCGTAGTCTAAGAGAGGACACCGAGCTTTAGAAGATTTGCCTTGCCGCCTAGCACAACATCAAACCACTTCGTCCCTAGTAGTGAAAGTGATAGTCGCGTATTCGTTGTTGACAAGTACTAAGCCATAGTAATCCATCTGGCAAACCTTGAGGGGAAAGCCCGGTGGGCGAAATGGTCGATACTTTTGCTGTTCTGCCGGACAGTCGTTGATCTTATTAGGCAACATCGACGTTGTTCAACGAATTGCAACGTGGTTTAGGCGGCCAGAGTTGATGCCCCAGATCCGACAGTCTGGGTGAGCATACCATAATAGTAAACGAGTTCGTCTGAATGTGCTTGTTCACTTTAGGATTTACTTCGCTGTGGAGCTAGATTGGGCATGAAACCGAAAACCAAGAGACCCCTCTCCTGAAGCCTCCTGAGAAAGTATTCACGCCGTCGTTGACGCCCAACCATCCACAGCTCTGCACATCATCGCTGGTTGCGCAATAATTGCGGCATCGAAAATCGTAGTATGGGCACCGAACCCGTAAAGCTGCAATACATGTCTTCTGGGCTTTGACGCGGAACTTAGTAAACGCCTTCATTCAGCCACGTCCGAAGCGACGGTACAGTTTCTACTAGGGTCGTTGTTACAGCAGACATTTACCCGAGTATCAGTATGCGAAGCAACACCTTGTGCTAATAGGAATCTCGCTACGACTTCAAGCACGATATGTCGCACACAGAACGCATCCCAGCACCGTTCGCCCGCTTCTGCTGCAGGACTATAGCCATGCGTACAGACTTTGCACGTTTTGGACAATCGTTCGAAGCACAAGCGCACCGCAGCTGTAGCTACCCGCTTTGTGGAAAACGCCAACAGCCAAAAGGAAGATGCCAGGCACGGACGGGGAGACTTTATTGCATGAGCGCAAAGTCTTGTGACTTTGGAGCATTTGCTCAAACGTCCGAACCTTCAGGATCTGGAACGGGCAAAGTGAAGCTGGAATACAGTGGACTTTGACATTCACCCAAGATCAGCACACCAAAGCGAAAGTGATGCCCAAGCTTCACTCCAACCGGTTGTTTTCCATTAAGCCTAGCGAACCCGAGGAGCAGGCTCGCCTTCGAAGGGATCAACTAAACGGTATCAGATCAACATGAATCGGGCAGCATTGTTTTTGCTGAAGAAAACGTGCTTTGAACAACTGCCGTACTCCCAGGCTTGGCAGCACTTGTCGTTCTTTGGGAAAGAGCTCGAATCTCTTCGGTAGCGAGGCAGGAGAAAGTCTAAGCGGCTGCGCTACAATTCTCCGCGGCTGGGAACGCCAACCTCTTCCAGTATGGCTCGATGGTACTTTCTCGATGAAGCCACCAATGGATGACCTGGCGCAGATTGAGATGAAGGACGTTCTTGACGTAAGTGTGAGTGGTATTCGCCTCCACCACTCACAGGCTTGAGTTTTGTCCTTTTCCTGCGTGCCGCACCCTTCCTGCCCTGTCCCTGCCTCACCACGCAAGATCTACTCGAACTAGGCATGTACTGTAGTTGACACGTTTGACGAGGATGTCGGACGTGGAAGGAACCAAGTTGCGGGCACCCAGACCGTTGAAAGCAAATCCTCCTTGACACAAACAGCGGCATGAACCTGCATGAGCCGTATGCAGCTACATCTTAGCCTCCCTGCGAAGAGCTTCGAAATGGCACTCTTTCGCGGAAGTCCTTTTGAACTTTAGTACTTTGCTTCCACTGTTCCCAAACTCTGGGAAAGTGGGCGTGCCCATCTCGGGTTGAAGTGATGCCCAACGAGGATGATCAGCGGAGCGGCTAATGAGGTCGGGCAACTGATTTGGTGGAGCTCTAGCCTCTGGCTTCAACGGCGGTCTTCCACAAAGCTTCCATCCCCTTGCTTAGTGCTGTTACCTTTTGCGCCTCGAATCAACCTGATCATCTCTTCGCCCTTGCACGAAAAAGCTGTCAACACCGATGGCAGGTATAGTGACGCGACATCATGAACTCGTACCAAACGAAACGGCAGTAGCCCGTCGTAGAGTTCAATTCCGACCCTGTTCCCCTCCCCACATGTGCATCTATATTGATTCTCGAATCCTCACACAGTCCGAAGGGATACCCTTGTCTTCCGTTTGACTGCATACTTTTTCCGAAGGTTCTTCTGTCTCAGTCCGTGTCCTCATCCCACTTTCCAGCGGCACACAGACCTGGAGCTTTGACAGCTTATCATATCCGTCTCACCTGGCACGGCCGGCTCCTGCCAACCACACAACAGCAAACATCGCTACCTCCTTTGACCACCCTCCTCTATCCGGAGCTGTTTCCTGAGCTATCTATCCAGGGCTGTAGTGACCTGCCCTCGCCGCGCACGCAAGCCAAGAATAAACACTACCAACTGAGTGTAGGGCCTTGCGCCTGTACCTAGCAACAAATCTACAGCTTGGTGTAGCTCTGACAGCGGTCTCGAGCTTGTCCGCTGTTGAAGACACATTGACGACGTGTTCATCCAACCCGGATTCCGGGCGCGGCCGTACCTGACCGCGAACTCATCCCAAGCGCACGGATACTGCGTTTTGAGTGATCAGTACCATCGAGGCCATAGTCGCGCAGCTCAATAGTGTTGGCCAGCCAGGCTGTCCAAGAGGTGGTACAGCGATCGGCGCATCAAAAAGAATAAGCAATATGGCAGACAAGGTCGCAGACAAGGTTTCAATTACGATATGTGGTGATGGCGGATGTGGTACGGGATCTCAGACATGCATATGCTGTGTTGAAGATCAAGAGCTAATGTTTACGCAGGAAAGTCATCGATAACCTTACGGCTCGTCAGATCACAATGGACCTCGGAGTATGTATACACGAACATCCTCAGAGAAGCGCAACTGACTGGGAACCAGCTATGATCCTACGATAGAAGACTCGTACTCGGTCACACGCACAGTTGACGGTCTATCGTACCACCTTTCACTTACAGATACAGCCGGACAAGAAGAGTATCGAGGCTTGTGGGCTGCCTCGAATCTACAATCAGATGCATTCCTACTCGTGTACGACATCACAAATTCCAATTCTCTTGAGGGTCTGCAATGGTTCCTCGATATGGTCAGCATAGAGGCTGAGAACAGAGTCGAGGAGAACAATAGATTACTCCGCGAAAAAGGCAACAGAGTGCGAGGCAAGCGAGAAGAGGGATGGCGGATTCCGCCAGTCATGATTGTAGCTGGCAACAAGTGCGACTTGAAGGATGCAAGAATTGTGAGCAGTAAGACTGGTTGGGAGTGGGCAAGATCGCGAGGCTGCGGTTTCATGGAGACTTCGGCCAGGGAAATGGTCAACATTGAAGAGACTTTTGCTTGTATGTGGCATCCCCCAACATATTAAACAACGCTGACCAAATGCAGGGATTGTACGAAGAGTTGTTGATAATCGAAGATCAGAACTTGGGATCCCAAATGCCCGATCGAAGGGTCATACACCACAAACAAGCGCTGCTGGCGGGTTAAGCGCATATGGCGTTCCCTCACAAACCGCATCACAGCCACATGATGCACCCTCCTCAGCGGCACGTATGGATAACGAGAAGAGTGAATTTGGCAAGAAAAGGCCGTGGTGGAGGAAGCTTTTTGGCTGCTTTGGCTGATTTTGCTCGCTCGGTTGTCGCTCTTTACAATCGAGCGCCAGACCACGCACTGTGTGCCTACCTTGCCGTCTATGGTCCGTGTCTTCTGAGATGGGGGGACTCATGTACACTCAGTTATGCGTCTTGTCACGATGACGACGGGTAACGGCATGGGGTGGTTTCGTCGCCGTCAGCGATGATCACCTCGAGGTCGAAGGTTGACGGTTCACCACCCCGCCACAACCCGGTTACAGACGTCGGCAATGCTCCCTAGCTCACAACGAGGCCATCACCAGCGCCTGCCAAAGTTATCACTAGCCTGCTGCGAGGCAAGGCGACGTCATGAGCAAGCAATTTCACGCCACTGCTCTTATTGAGGGACCCGTTGTTCCCTTTATTCGGGGCAAACCAACCATGTTTACAGGCCACAAACTTCTCATTAATCAGATTCCAGTTACATCAAGCGACAGGCTCATTGTGTGCTTGAAATCACACAGAAACGTTGGCCAGATACTTTGTATATTAATGTACACAATCACAGTATAGAAGAATACCCGCGAGGAGGAACCAGGATAATACATAAAACGAACAATGGCAATGAGACCATGTTTTGTAGTGCATCAACACTTACCCACCGCACGTTCTTCATGCTTTGCTGGTCTTCTCTACTCATCTTTTGAGAGTCGAATTCGTGAGCACATTGCCGTTCCCGTCTGTACGAAACGCCAAGACATCGTACAAAAGTGCTTGCGAAGCTTCACCTTATCTCTTCCAGCTTCGGTGGACTGCATTGATATACTCGCTCCTGATTTGCTCGACCCCTCCAACATTGGGCGATAATCGATACCCTTAAAGCTAGGCGTGTGTCCAAATGATCCTATCCGACATCGAGCGCATTCGAATGATTGCACCGAGGCAATAATGGCTCTGGCAATCTCGAGGACGCGGCGTGCCGCGTCAGCCATTGCATACCAGAACTGCTCTTTGACTTACGATTGAACCTCGTGTTAAGACAAGTCCAAGTAAGCCAGCGTCTCCTAATGTCCCTCGTCCCTCCCCTCTCCGCTTCTCACGTCGGATCTCAAGGATGAAGATCCTCACCTCAAGCTTCCTGGCCGGTTATGTCAGCGCTGCTGTCTTGAGCCATCCGTCAAGCCCATCAGCACCAGACGAAGCGACGCTGCCAGCTCTAAGTAGTGCAGCAACTTCGGCTTTGCCCACATCATCACCAGTCCGCAATGCGAACCATATCTTCAACGCCATCCGTGGCGCGATGCGACAGTGGGACAGCTCTTGGAACCACAATGGTATGAGCTTCTTCCTGGCCGAGGTATCCGAGGGCGTACAGTTCTACCATGGCACGAGTCGGCAAGAAGCTGTCACTGGTATGCAGTGGCTTGCGTTTGAGCCTGAACATGCGTTGATGTTTGCGCGGCGTGGACTGAGGGGCGGACCAGGGAAGGGGAGGAATGGCAAGCATGGCGGATCGCCGCGTGATAAGGATAGCGAAGGCGAAGAGGATCAGCGGCATCATAGATGGAATGGGCCGTCTCCACCAATGTCCTCAGAGGACTATAGCGACCACAAGAGGAGAGACTGGCACCCGCCTCCACTATCTGAATTCTCGGATCACGAACACGACCGTATGGATCTACCGCAAGAACCACGTCTGGGGCCTCCAAGTGATCACCGAACCCCACGTCCGCGACCGCTGGAATTAGAGCCAGACCAGCACGACGAGCAACACATTCTGGCAGGTCAGCGAGGACCACCACCAAAGACGGACCTGAACTCCACGAGCTACCTGCACTTCTACCGCACTCTTCATCCCCTCAATCTCTTGTACATAGACGGCATGTCCGCCGGCAAGACCTCAAAGGGCACACTTGACACGCAAGACTACGTCCTCCGACTCGGTTCGAATGATACGCATACATCGCCTTTCGGCGAATCCGATCGAGCAAGAGCGCTTTGCAACATGTCTCGTGACGCATGGGAAGGCAAGGTAGATGGCTTTCTACGCATGGAGGGGGGATTCGAGGTCATACTCAGCGACTTCTCTGCACACTTGCATTTCGAACGGGCTCAAGTCGTGGAACGGGATGGGTCGTCTGGTCAGGAAGGGGACTCGGGGTTTCGACTTTATCGTGCTATTGCTGACCGTTTCCATGGTGTTGGTGGGGGCAGAGTTAATGTTGACTACACGAGTATGGTGTCTGCCTTTGCATCTGATATGGATCTTTTCACTAATGATACGACTCTACCGAATGAGCTGCTTCCTCGGCTGCAAAACCAAAGCACATCGCAGCTTGTGAGCTTGCAGGAGGCGGTGACGCGTATGGTAATAGAACCGGCTCGGAAGGCGGTGATCAATTGGCAAAGCATTGCGGAAATGTTCGTGCAGAGATACGCTACTCCCTTGCAGTACCTTGTCTCGCCTGGTCTGTCAGACACAGACTTCGAGTTCGAGCTGCAGATTTTACTTCGACCCTTCGCTTCAAACTTGAGGAATGATACTGCGCTTATTGCTCAACGATGCGTTGATCAATTCTTGCCGCCTCACTGGCAGGATACATTGGCTGGCCAAGTCGTGCAGCAAGTTGGGCATAAAATCTGCTCCACTCTCACGACATGTCTTCTGAGTATAATGTCGTCGACCACCGATAAGGAAGCCTACATATCCGCCAGAAGCGATATCGATCAGCTTGCGACATATCTCGATTGGCCCATCTGGCGCGAATGCAAGCCTGGTTGCGCTGTCAATGAGCTGTGTATTTTGCCACTGTGGCCTTTGACCGGAAACATAGAAGACCGCAAGCAGCCAAGATGCAAGAACGCGACGGCATTCAGAGAAGGGGCGGTTGGACGGAGGGATCGTGAGAACTATTGGTTCGAGCCTGGAGATGGGGGTCCTGGTCGACGCCCGCATGGGCCACCACCATTTTGATCCCTAGAGTGTGGTCAGACCGTGCAATGTATACGCACTTGAAGCGGAAAGTAGGGTTGTGGCGGCGTGTTTATTGGATGCGCTGTGTATTGCTCCCTTATGTCTCCAGCTTTCGATGTTTTCGGCAGAACTGGCTACATGACCGCGTAGCTGCGGTCAAGCAGGCTGCAGAAGGGTGCACCCACAATGGACAGGTTCGTGTCGGTCTCCAAGCGTGAATGTTGAGGATACCTCATCGGTGATTGGGCGGCGAAGAAGTTATGTGAGAATGATTTGAAACAGGAGTGAGCTCTCGATACGGGTCCTGAGTCGTTTACCTTCCCGAAATCTTCGCTGATTGCCGTGCTGCTTCACGGTACGCAATGCACTCCTCGGAATAACATGAGACCTCTTCTTCCTCTGCATGCTCATGCCAGTGGTAGCTTTTTTCGAGCATCTTTTCGATCCTCTTCCGCTTCATGAGGAAGTCGCCTATCATCTGCATCACCTGGAAATACACCTCTGCGTGGTTCTTGTCGAATGCGTTGTCGTCGGTAAAGCCGCCTGCATAGCCACGTTTCAAACACTTCATGGTATACCCAACATACACTGTGAGAAGCAACACGCCGAGGTCTGTCGCCTGCAACCCAGCCTCGTGTACTGCCACAAGTTCCTGGAATGACGGCACAAGCGCATCTTCATAATCCACGTTTGCCACTTGGGCGAGGTCGTGATACTCGTCAATTAGACAATTTTTAAACGAAGAAGCTTTCAAACAGTGGCCTACAGAGTAAAGTGCGATCGTTTTGGCGTGAGTCGCCACGCCATCGTCTTCAATGGCGCCGTCTGGCAGCCGATCGTGGTAGACCCAGTGCACGAATACATCGAAATGACTCGGCTGCAGCTCTTCAAGGTACAGCTCTTGTGTCTCGCTGTTGTTCATTTGCGCCAATAGAAAGTCCGACCTTGTGGCAATTTGATCTCGGAAAAGCCAGAAGACCCTTCTCTTCCTTCCGACATAGCACTTCCAGGGCGCATTTGCGGCGAAGCTGAGGTTGTCAGTGATGGAACTCCATATACCGCCTTTACTCACTGTGCTACTAGGTCTTCTGAGTCGCAGGTGTCAGGTCTACGTCGGCCTGGTGAGGCGGGCTCGGATTGTGGTCCTGAGGTAGACTTAGTAGTCTCCTCGGTCTGGTCTGTTTGCCGTGAGACGGGTTCATCTTTGATATGTGGAGAACGATCCGGTTGAGCAGTGACCGCTTCGTCCAGTCCCTGCATCCTGGTCCGTGCTGTTTGAATCTTGATGACGCCGTCGCGGTACGTTAGAGGCATGGTGAGATGGTGCTTCCTTCCTGAAATGTACTGACTGAGTCTAAAGGAGCATTGAAGATAAAACGACGTGTGCTGCGCTGATCGAATCACGAGCGTCTGAGGAAACTGGGATCGCGCCACGTGGAAATTAGATGACTTGGCTGCTAGCCGATGCCATTACGGCAGAAGCGATGGCTAGTAAAGCTTACACCTATAGCTAGGTAAGTTCCCAAAGCAGACGTCGCCATTAAAACTATTGCTCCATTCACCTCGTGCTAAGCACTGCTTGTCGAGAAGCCGTCGTAAAGTCTGTCAGTTTCATTGCGGACGAGGGCCCTGCACTCGCAAATGGCCGAAGCGTAAAGATGAGAGCACTCCTCGTAATAAGAATCACGAGAACGATGTCGTCGAAAGCATGTACGATGGCTACCGAAGCGGCCTTGTACAGGCTCGTTTAAAGCTGTCTGCCTTGCGCCTTCCAACTGAAGTCTAAAACGTGAGTCGCGACTTCCTCAATTGTAGGTGGTGTCTGTCACTCGTTGACCATCTGGAACGTGTTTTAGACGGTGCCTGCACCGCATGCAGCAATACATTATTCACGCGATGTAGCGCTCGACATTCCACCTTGTGATACAACAGGAAGATGGACGACGGTAGTAGTACAGCGAGTGAGGTGACACGCGTTGATAATGGAGATGCACTTTCGGCTGTTAGCGATAGCTCGAGCTTCTACGGTAAGTGCTAGAACTTTTGCGGACTTCCGTTACTAACGACCTGTGTTAGGCGATGAGACATCGAAGCAGAAATACGAGGAGAAGGTCACTGTCATTGACACAACTGACTACTGGCACATCCATGACTGGAATGTTCAGGTCATAGCTGCTCGTGCGGTCGAGCGGTACCCTGCGCAGTGGCCGTGGAACTGCAAGAAGCGGAAGCGAGAGCAACCAGACGAGGAGTCTGCGGCTAAGAAAATGGAGATTGAAAGTGTGGACTCGAAAAGCCAAGCATTGTCCTTGCGACCGCTACCCTCCAAACCTTACAACCCTTACGAGGGTAACTCCAACGCGTTACAGCTGAGCGACTCCGTCGACGACTTCCTCCAACGCCTTAAACCATCTTGTGCGGACACGGATAAGGCATGGATCTGGTGTGCGAACTTCCAAGCTGGACATCGACCCGCTGGAGAAAACATAGCTGTTTTCAAGCAAGTTGGCTCAAGGTTGCTCGAGGACTTTGCTGCCAAGCGGCAAGAGCTCGAATCGTCTTTTGACCCGCCAAAGGCTCCAGGTGTAATCACTCGCATGATGGGTCCCAACCGGAGAAATCTCGAAGAGGATATCATGCGATCAGCGAAGAGGAATGAAGTAAGTTGCGGCAAATGGATGCTCTTTCCTACGGAGGACAAAGCCGACCGCTATTGGGTGGACGTCGTTCGAGGGACAGTTGAGGGCAGACTCGGAATTGCAGCTAAGGTTGCCACGCGATCAGACAATCCTAAGGAAGAGTCGACTCGGTTGATCTGCGTGTACACCACGGACATCAACGATGAAGCTGACATTAAAAGAGTGCTGAAAGAGCTTGTGAGACTGAAGCTTGCGCCTGCCATACCAGGGCCGATGCGAGGTGGTGCAGCTGTCAAGGATCAGATCTGGTATAAGCCGGATTGCTATACATATCTTGACCTCAAGAGAGGGAACGAGTACAAGATCAAGCCGACATTGCATAGCACTAGCTCATTGTTGACGGCAAGCGATGTGCGAGGACTAGTGTAAGTATTGGCCACGGAGATGTGGTTGAGCAGAAATGTAGCTATGACATGCGAATGAAGGCAGCATTGCCGGCGTTCTTCTGGTAATGGCATGATCACTTTTCTTGCTTCTTGCACTGGTGACAAGCTGAACGAACTGCTGTGCGCGGTAAAGCCTGTTTGATCACGGAGAGATGGTCTTCTGCTCGCCAAGCCACGAGGTGAGTCTTTTCCTCTCTAGATTGTACATGCTGTAATCGCCGTGAACTAGAGGTCTCAGAAGTGACGGTGGTTTCGCTGGCGCCTGGCCTTCAGCACGAATCTGTCGATCCCAGCTAGACATACACTCCTTGAGCTCCGAGTAGACATTCAAGAATGTAGCCTGGATGTGCTTGATCAAGTATGCTGAGCGGCCCAAGTCATTATAGGGATTTGCCGGGTCGTGTAATGTCATCATGAAGTTGTCTTGGCGCCCGTGGATAAGACGTAATTTGTGCCTGGGGTCGAATAGCATAGGAACAGCTCCTACAGGGTCTTGCGTGACAAGGGCAATAGTGGAAAGTGCTGTTTGCTCATCTGCGAAGAAAGATGCTGCTGTGGCGTCCTTGGGAGAAGTTCCGAGATGTCTGCTTGGCGCATGAGTTATGCCGGTGCTGTAAAAGTCGAGCTTCGAATAGAGGTCGAGGAAGTGCAACAGATGACTGCCAACGTCGTATGGATCGGTTTGAGCGGCATTTTGCTTGAGAGAGACTGCTATCATGATGAGTAAGGGATATGAAGTCAGACCACCTTGGCTGCCATCTGCGAGACTCCGCATCTTCAAGATCTGTTTGATAACCTTGAAGAGTGCTGTCAGAGTAGGATACTCAGCGGCCATACACCTGACAGTCTCCAAAGATCCATACCCAGTGCTTGCACTTTGGATCTGGAACTCTAGACCTGTCGGTCCATGAAGTCCAACAATGATGGGTACCCTGGCCTTAGCTGCGAAATAGAGGGTCTGGATGGCAGGATGTTGACTCTTTAGTTTGCCAAATCTCATCCTCTTGTGGAGAGCTCTGAGAGCCTCGAAAGACGCGTTCTCATTTGATCTTTCAAGCGTTTCGTGAAGCAAGAGGTTGAGATCAAGATCAGACAAAGGCATGGCGAGACCACTAGCACGAGAACCAATCAGATCAAGTCCAATGCCTTCATCGCCAGTAGTCACAAATGACTCGATGTCTTTGACAGCACGTTTTGCAGCTGCTACCTCTTTCGCAGTTGGAGTGAAGAAAGCATCGGCAGCTCGTATTTCCTTCGAAAGTCTTTCGACTGCAGATTCCCGTGAAATTCCTTGATCATCCAGCGATCGCATCCACGGGTCTCCTAAGTAGCGGGCAACATCGCCTATGATATCCCAGTCCAGTGACAATCCACGACTCTTGCCCTCATATTCTGGTCGCTTCCCACCATCTTGCTTCTCGTCGCGGTCAAGGTCAAGGTGTAGGGCTTCGTTCTCAATTTGGCGAGGGGGCACTGGAACATGGTTCCCCCCGAAAGTGTTACGTTTTCGAATTAGGACTGACTCTTTATTCGCTTTCCGATGTGCTCGTAGTGTCTCAGCAAGGCTGTCCGGGATGATGATTTGCTGGTCTTCGTGCAGACCTTGATCATGTTGCAACGACTTGGGCCTTATGCGCTTGATATCCGTCCTGCTTTGCACGCTTCTGACATGATTCGACCGGCCACGGACAGGTTTGGGAACAGAAGAAGCCCAGCGGGACAGATTATTAGGGCTCTGCGTTCGCAACAAATCTGGCGTGAGCTTCGGTGCCCATACTGATAGGACTGCCGGAGCGCTCCATCGTTGACCACCTCGCATGAGCAGTCTCACTGTAGCTGCTTCAAATTGCGTTGGGAAATCTGAGTCTCTGGTCTCTTTGAGTCGGCTTCGCTGAGCAACAGCGGCATTCAGATTCGAAGCCGACGCTACCATCATCCGCCGACGAGGCTAGTTGCCGTCCACCAGGCTGCGACAGCCGGCAAAAGTTGTCCAATGGGGGATACTTCCGAGGCGGGGGTACTTCCGAGTCGTGCTTCAACCCTGTCCCATCTTTCACTTCACTGGCATTCCTTGTCCTTCGCTACGGTGACCTTGTTTTCAGGCACAGAGCGTCTCGAAATCATACGTAATAATGCCCGCCTCGTGCGAATGATAAGGAAATTTTCATCCACCTGACGCTGCACTGCTATGTCTGAGCTGTTGGTTACAATGGTAGGCGCGCTGCAGCAAAGCACCTGACTGACAACGGCTCAACACATCGCTCCTTCATTCACTTCTGCTTTCAATAGACTCTGCGAGCTTTGTCCTTCACCGACGGCTCCTGACTACTGCACTGACGCTTGACAGGTGTTGCTTGTACACACTTGAACATCCTTTATACCAGAGTTCGCTAGATGATATTGGACTCTGCACAAATTCAAGATTTCGTGCATGAGGAGAGCATTAGAAGCTTCACTCTAGACGTGTCTAACGTTGCCTACAATTCTTCCAGCCTCAACAAGTTCTTGGCGCGGATGCGAGTTTCACACCTCCTGCCGGCTTCTTGACAACTCTGCGTACTGCCCTAGCTCCTTCGCGTAATTCATTCAAGCCAGCGGATACGGTCAGGGTCATGGCTGCCCATCCTTCTCAAAAGCCAGCCGGAAGCACTGCGCGACCGAATGCGCCATCACAACCCTCAGACTTTGTGCTCTATCCTGCAGACTCATACTTCGATATCTCCCAGATAGAACATAGCCCGATGCCTTCAGACGCCCAGGGTTCCAGACCACCACCAAACCTGCCAAGCCTCAATCAGCAATTAGAGACGCCTAGTAGTAATACAGACTCTACAAGCATCAAATCCCAGCAGCAGCAATACGAAAAGTTAGGGCTGACTGGCAATATCATTAGCGCAACTGCTCACCTGCCATGGACGGTAGGCGTAACTAAAGATGGCAAGATCGAGCTCGCACCTCGTTCTGGCTACTCTTTGCTGCACGACTCTCTATCTTACCTCTCCTCCTCTACTCAGTGGCGCCACACTATTGTCGGCTGGACGGGTGAGGTTTTGCAAGCCCATAGTCCAGAGTTTACGAAGTTGCTGAAGAAGAGTAACATCACACCCCGTCCCACGTCGCCAAACCAAGGACGCCTGGGCAACGTGACGATTCACGACCCAGACGGTGCAAACTTTAAGGACGCATTCAAGGAGCATCTCAAGGGTCAAGAGCCAAACAGAGGCGAGCTGGTCATAACAAAAGACCATCGAAGAGAGCTGGAGACACTGCTGCAACATGTCTTTAAAGATACGATCATCCCTGTCTGGCTGGGTGACTGGTCCGAGGACCAGGCCAATACATTGATCCTCAATGACCAGGCTCGTTGGGACAGATATGCCGAAGATGAGTTCCACAAGAAGCTCGATGGTGGAGCGATTGACCAGAAGGACGACGCTTACAGAAACAAAATGTTCGAAGACTATCGCAGGATGAATGAAGCCGTGGCCCATGCCATCCTGAAGGTCTACATGCCTGGAGATATCATTTGGATCTCAGATCACCACCTCATGCTCCTGCCCGGAATGATTCGAAAAAAGCTTCCGTCTGCCTATATTTCATACTTCCATCATTCCAGATGGTGTCCGAAAGAGGCGCTTGCCGAGCTGCCTGAGCATGAGGAGATTCTGAAGGGCCTACTTGGTGCTTCTGTCATTGGTCTGCCGAGTGGTGGACTACGACACTACGTCGAAGACTACTATCGTGAGGAAATGGGTCTTGTAAGCAGCGGAGACGGGCTCATGAAGACCAGCACTGGTCTCGTTCACCTCGTCAATGTGCCTACGGACGTGGATGTGGCAGGCGTGCAACAAGCAGCTTTCGAAGACAAGAACGTGAATCGACACATGGCCACCATCCGCAGCGCATATCAAGACAAGAAGATTATCGTGGCTCGAGCCCGACTTGATCGCCCCAAAGGATGTGTTCAGTTGCTGGAAGCCTTTGAGTCTCTGCTCGACCATAACCCAGAATGGCACCAGCAGGTAGTGCTCTTTTTAATCACCAGTCCTGACCGTGACGTCGACGAACACGAGAGAGCCATTGTGGATCAGGAGGTCGCCTTATGCGTTCTTCAGATTAACAGCAAGTGGAACTCGACCATCCATCAGCCGGTTCTATACTATGCCCGACCGCTTCCTGCACCAGAGCACTACGCTTTATTGAGACTTGCAGACGCCGGAATGGTGACTAGTGACCACGAACACATTAATACTCTGAGTATGGAATTTGTTATCTGCCAGCAAGAGAAGCATAGTCATCTACTCATTTCCGAGCGGTCTTCGACAGAGCCCACCGAGTCCGATAGACCTACTTCTGCTAGAGACCCGGCTGCCGAATTGCTCAACTGTCTCTTGATGGCCGATGGAGAGAAGCGCCACAAACACAATGCGCTGTTTAACTACTTTTCCAGACACGACGTGACCACCTTCACCAATGAGTTCCTCACCAAAGCTCGCCGCTCCTTCATCAACTACTCACCTGCGAAAGATGCACCTCTGCTCGACATGAAAGCTTTGACACGTCGATATTGCGAAAGCCCCAGGCGGCTCTTTATGTTCGACTACGACGGCACCCTGACACCCATTGTCGATGACCCAGATCACGCGCTTCCTACCGAGCTTCTCCTTACTTCTCTTCCAAAACTCGCTAATGGCACAGGAAACGCAGTCTGGATCATCTCAGGACGTTCACGCTTGTTCCTCGAGAAGCATTTTGGCGGCCTGAAAAATGTGGGTCTCAGCGCCGAACACGGCTCCTTCGTCCGTAAACCAGGAAATGCTGAATGGGAAAACCTCGCCGCAGCTATGGACATGGGCTGGAAGAATGAAGTAGACAAAGTCTTCAGCAACCTTGAGACTGAGACTCCAGGCAGTTGGATTGAGAGGAAAGAAGTCGCCATGGTATGGCACTATCGCAATGCGGCTGATCATGATTGTTGTCTTGCCAAGGCCGTCCAAGCCAAAGCCCTCCTCGAAGGTGAGCGAGTCAAGGGGTGGGACGTGGAAGTTATGCTCGGCAAAGCAAACGTTGAAGTGCGACCTAGATTTCTAAACAAAGGTGTTATGGCTGCGAACTTGATTGACGAGGCTTTCGGGAAAGAAGAGAATGGCTGGGTTCTCTGCGCTGGAGATGACACCACAGATGAAGGTAAGCGTTCCTGATTCAGTCACGTTTGACGAAGGCATACTGACTCTTTGACAGATATGTTCAGAGCCATACTTTCGAGCAAGCTTAAGAACGAAGGTGTCTTCTCATGCTTGGTTGCTAAGAACGCCAAGCCGAGTCTAGCCTATTATCGGACACCCGAGCCAACCGATCTCGTCGATGCGGTAGCCCAGTTGAGCGAGATGTGATTGATGCCCTTACGAACCGACGACGACTATCAAGTACCCCACAGCATAGACGGGTGAATGAGGATGAGTAGTCTACAACATTGATATAAGGTAAAGAAACCATAGAACGCGCGGGAGCGTGAAATCAAAAGTAGCGTAATGGGAACACATCAAGAACTCTGTGACACGACAGCATTTTATCTGGTTAAGCCTGCTCCGTACTTCAGTCAGCATCTTCTTGCCCTTTAAACACGGCGAGCATGTTGACCTGATTGCACTAACCTGAAAGATATCCAGCTCGCCGGCCAGGTAAAGTCCTATGCGATCGATACTAGCAGGACAAAAGTACAGACGGCGCATACACATCGGCACGAAGGCCGGCACAGCTCCCTATTCTTTGTCACATACACGGGGACGGGATCAGGGGACTCTCAACGTTGGTTACTAAGCCCTTGCGTGGTCTGTGAATTATCTCAACCTCTCGGCTCACAGTACATATGTGCTCCTGGACTGGTGGACGCACAGTCAGGACCAAGCTCATAACTTTGATTTAGCCTGCGCCTTCTTCTTCGCCTGTGACTCCGCAAAGCCACGAATAGCATCTTTCGATTCCTTTCCTCTTACTTGCTCTTTCAGATTCTGTAGCTCGACCTCATTGGCCTTCAACAATTCGTCCCTCGTCCCTCGCATCATCAGCTCCTTGTTCAACAGCAAGCTCTTCGGAGGTAATTTCACCGCCCCTCTTGCAACGTCCAGTACCTTCTCTAAGAAATCTTCCTTAGGCAGGACCTTCGTGATCAGTCCTGCACTTTCCAGCTCCTGTGGAGTCATCCGTTGACCTGCCAGGATAAGGGCACTGGCCTTTTGCCTGCCCATGATAGACTTGAAAGTGTGAGAACTACACCCCTCAGCGCATAGACCCCATTGTACGAAGGGTGTGAAGAATATGGCATCCGGTGTGCTGTAGACCAGGTCACTGAGACCGAGCGATGAAGTTCCCCATCCTGGTGCTGGTCCGTTCACGGCGGATATGGTGACCTTGTTGGTATTGATTAGCGTCTTATGTACCTCGCTGTCGCAATCATGTCAGCAAACTGTGCATGGTAAACATCAAGAGCGAATGCATTAAGCAGTGACAAGGTCGTGCTCGCCAAGTTACAATAGATTTCTTCCGGCTTACCTCAACACGTCAATGAACTCATCTGATATGGTCGAGTCAGGGCCTTGGTTTATTGGATCCAATAGGTCAAGACCAGCTGTGTAGAATTTGCCTTCACCGGTGGTAATGATAACCCGCACGTTCGAATTTTGTTCTGCCCATTGTAGGCCTGCTAATATGTCCTTTCCGGATGGTTAGCTTACATTCTAGTAACCTGGGCTCTTGCATCCTAAATTGCTTCGATTCGTCCTGACCGGCATGCTCGAAGTGAACAGCGTCTTACCTTGAGTGTGGGTGTGTTCAGTGCGTTTCCACTCTTAGGCCTGTTGTACTTGATGATAGCAATGCCCTCCTCGGTGTTGATCGCGACGTGCTCTAGCTTTGGCGGACTTGACGTCGACATCGCTGCGACACGAAATTTGGGTAAAAATGCTCCCCAGATTGGCTTTTGAGAAACAGTCCTTGAGAACGGTCCTCTTTTTAAGAGATGTTTTACAATCATGCTGATATCAAGCAGCCCAAAAGCTTCGGCGGGTACGACGCTTCTGGTGACGATGGTGACTACATAGTTATGGACCGAGGTACACTCTGATTGGTCACAGAAAGGAGGCAGCGGGAGGATGGCACCGAGAGCAGCTTAACGCAACGTTAAGTGAAGTACGCGACGCCGCGCCTGCCAAATCTTATCAACCTTCACATCACTCTCATGAAAAACAAATTATCTGGCACACCAACGAACAACAATGGTGAAAATGCTTGTGGCATTTGCAAGGTGCGGTACCATTAGTTTCACAATAATGAACAACCAAAATATGCCAACAGTGATTTTCCAGCCAATTCCGTATCTGCATGATTCGCCTGAGCCATTTCTACTGAAATGTTGGATCTGATATTCTAACTGCCACTGACCACATTACGTTCGTCTTCTGGATCCGGCACAATGTTGTCGTTTTCTACAGTTTGTGTGTCTCTTATTGCATTGATTTCCTCCGTATCCGCAATCGTTCTCGACGTCAATAGCCGGGAGTCCACCATCAATGCCACCGCACTTCTTGCTCATGGAGTCCAAGAACTATACAATGGCAACCAGACGGGAGGTACTATAGGGAAGTGGCCTTACAAACCATACTACTGGTGGGAATCTGGTGGTGCATGGGGAGGAATGATGGAATACTGGCATGCGACGAAAGATGAAAGCTACACAAATGTCATGATGGAAGCTCTAGTCTCACAATTGGGTCCCAACTACGACTTCGATCGGCCTGAGGAAGCATTCGACACCGGTAATGATGATCAGGCGTTCTGGGTGTTTGTCGCTTTGGCTGCAGCAGAGTACGGCTTTCCGCCACCACCTGGCCCCGCCCCAGGCTGGCACATGATTGCGCAGAATGCTTGGAACGACTACGTTTACAGATGGAATACCACTATGTGTGGCGGTGGCCTCAAATGTTGGTACCTCAGACAGATACGAACATCACCACTGACTTGCTCTAGGGCAATTCCACTCCGAAAACGCCGGCTTCTTCTACAAGAATTCAATCTCGAATGGCGCTTTCTTCCAGGTTTCGGCTCGACTTGCTCGGTTCACTGGCAATCAGACCTACATCGACTGGGCTAAAAAGATCTGGGACTGGGTCGAGAACATAGGCTTGATGTCCAGCACTTATGACATTTACGACGGTACTGACGAGGTAAACTTGTTTCCGGACTCTTCCCAACGTAACGTGCTAATCTTCTCAGCTGATCAACTGCTCCGCCGTGGACCATCACCAATGGACCTACAATGTAGGAGTCTTCCTCTACGGCGCTGCAACGCTGGCAAACTGCACGAACAACAGTCAGATCTGGGTTGACCGAACCACGGGTCTTTTAGCAGCTACAGGCTCCTTCTTCACACCCTTCCCGAATGCGACGAATATCCTCTTCGAAGCAGCATGTGAACTCCAGTCGTCCTGCAACACTGACCAATGGTCCATGAAAGCATATCTTGCTCGTTGGATGGCCGCCTCCAGCGTGGTGGCACCATACATCAAGGATCGAGTCACTACACTGCTTCGAGCATCTGCACTAGGTGCTGCCTCAGCTTGTACTAGGGGAGGCTATGGTATACTACGCTACACCTCATTCTGTAGACGCACTTTATCTGACTTTTTCCAGGCAACACCTGTGGCTCCAAGTGGTATATCGACGGATACGATAACATAACAGGACTGGGTCAGCAGCTGTCAGCGCTTGAAGTGATGACGAGTCTGCTGATTCTGAACGACTCGGTTGCACCTCGAACACTACCCCACGTCTCCATACCAAACCCGCCTCCTCACGCGGTTCCCACCGCCATCGTCGTGGAAGCGAATCCTGCGTCGACAGCCAGACCTCTACACGATCCCCCGCCTAACGGCATCTCTGAGAAAGACACTGCAACACTGCCTGACGACAGCGTACCTGACCCGCCTCCCAACACTACCCCAACCACTATCGCAGCAACAGCGAATCCTACATCAGCAACCAACCCTCTACCCAATCCTCCGCCCAATGGCGTCTCTAAGAAAGACACCGCTAAGTACGGTGGTCTGCTCGTAGGACTCGCTCACGTTCTTCTATGAGTCCACGACCCCGCGAGCTGCGACCAAAGAACAGATGTACACCACGATAGACTCGATCAATGCAATGGCAAATCGAGGTTTCATCGTGTCGACGAGATTACGGATGTCTGCATGAAGCGATGATGGCAGGTTGTATAAAAGGGCGTTTAAGAGAGCACCATTCGGCAGGCAATGTCCGGCTGCCAGTATGAACCAAGAATTCTACGGATAGATAGATTGTACCATAGATTATTCAACTTGTAAGCTTGCTAATACGATGCCATTATGTCCGCATTGAACGCGGACCTTTCCATCTCATTCGGGCTCAGCTACTAATGCTTTGCGCGATGTGCCTACCTGACTGCGATCGAGAAAGAAAGTCTCCCTATGCAATTCCCCATCACATAACAGCACACTTTTGCGTCCCCTCATACGACTCACCAAACAACTCTTTCCCCGCCTGAATCTCGTTCTCCCTCCTCTTCTCATCCACCTCACTCTTAAACTCCTTCTTCAAGAACTTCTTCAGCTGCAGATCCAGATTATCCTCCGTCGCCTCAAGTACCACCTTCTCCCGGCACAGCGGACACTCATTCTTCGAGTCCCGCTGGAGCCGTATCATACAGCGGATGCAGAAGACGTGGTTACAGCGCAGACGTACCGGCTTGTACGTTATCATGGCGCAGACGGGGCAGAGGTAGTCGTCGAGCTGTGGTATGATGCTCAAGAGGGACTGGCTGATGGCAAAAGCCGTGCTGCGCGCTAGATCGCGCGGGTTCAGGCCGGGGCGGTTGGGGTGCGTTGTCAGCGTTTTTATCACGGAGTCAGGGGTGCTGCCTGAGATGCCGGCTGCGTGGAGGGAAGTCTGTTTGTCGAATTTCTTCATGATTTTGCCTAGGGCGCGGCGGTTGAGTTCTTGGAATTTGAGGAGGCGGAGGAGCGTCGTGTTGATGTTTAGGAAGCGGTCGAGGGCGATGTGTGCTTCGTGGGATTTCGGTTTTGGAGGGTTTGTGTTTATGTTTGTGATTTGCTTGCTGAATTGCTTGAAGTATGTTGCTGCTTTGTCGGCGGGACGGACGCCTGCATCGGATTCGTGGTTTGACATGAAGATTTCGGATTCGATATAGAGGCGGAAGATCTCGCGCCAGGCGTTCATTTCTGCTTTTGACCGCTTGGATTTGGAGGCGCGAAGGGCTGATAAGTCGTGGGAGAGCTGCTCGATGTCGGCTGATATGTCCTTTTTTTCTCTGTCTTGGAGGTTTTCGAGTGCTTGTAGTTCCTTCGTAAGGATTTGGAAGAACTCGTTGTCGGAGGTTAGAGGGACTTCGATGGTTTCGACCTCCTGCTCAACGACATTGTCAGGACCTTCTCGAGGCAGACCCGGGTTCAGCACGCTGCGTCTCAGATCGTCGCTATCGTCATGTGGCAAGGTACTCCGTTTAAGCTCACCGCCGTTCGGTGCCCTGGCATGCCCGTTTGACTTTGTGGATGTGTCTCTCTCAGAACTTGAACCACGAGAGTCCACGGACTCATTGTCCGTCGTTCCTACCGCACTCGGCCTATGGTCGCCATTGCCGCTGAATGAAGATGTCCGTCTGATCATCCGTCGTTCTTTGCGCCTCCCGACTTTCTGAAGTATCCTCCGTGTCTCTGGAGTGAGCCAAGCATCCATGGGAGAGCCATCCCTTGGGTCAAGCGCTATGGTTAGCTTTGGTATGAATTTCGCTCCTTGCTCGGACGTGAACTGATATTGCAGCATGCGTTCTGTATGAAGGTCACTCGACTCCGAGGTGGCGTCAGCGCCCACGTGCTGCCATAACGCCTCGAGGGTCTCATGGTCAAGGCCAAGACTCAACAGCTCCTCACGCACTCGCCTGATGCATTTCTTGAGCCTTTTGTATGATATAGCTGAGTTCAGCCACCGTGATGGGTACTCTTCTTTCTTGAGAGCTTCTTGGTATTCAGCCCCGAACTTCATGATGGCTATCTGGGCTCGTGGTCAATAGGAATGATGTCTGCAGATCCACTCGTAATGTACTTCCAGTTCATCTTCAACGGATTGCAATGTAAGAGATAAGCAAGCTGTAGTAGCGGAGGCAAAGGAAATATATTCCCAGAGCACATCAATGGCTGAACCTTGAAGGTGTCTAGAATCCCACCCCACCAGTAGCGTGTGGAATGTTGGCCACACCTAGGCAGAAAGCGCTCCTTATTGGCCTCTTGACGGAACTCAATTGGTGCTTGCGGCTCACGGTACGCACTTCGGCGTCAGCGCGGTGAAACTGGAGAAATTTTTGATCACGGATTTTGCGTCCGCGGAATTTTGCTGCGTCGCAGGCCCTCAGGCATCTGGTGCGTCTTTATTAGCGACAACTAAGCTTTGTCGCGTGGCTTTGGCTTGAGCGCTTCGGAGTCACTGCGGAAATTCCTCATTCTTCAAGTCGCGGGCGAAGGCGAGGCTTGCGGCAACAGGGTCAATACCTTGTGGGAATGACATGCGCTCGCTATGACCAGAGCTGTCCACTTCGACGACCACGGTTGATCTACGCGACACTCCCTCTCCATCATGGGTCAGTCACAGTCTTCCACCAATGATGCGTCTACAAACGAGGCACCAGTCAAGCAAGACTACTATGAATTGCTGGGTGTTGAGCGCACTGCGACCGACGATGAGATCAAGAAGGCGTACAGGCGGAAAGCTCTAGAACTGCATCCAGACCGAAACTATGGCAATGAAGAAGGCGCTACAAGACTGTTCTCGGAGATCCAGGCTGCGTATGAGGTTCTAGCAGATCCTCAAGAACGAGCATGGTACGACTCGCATCGAGATGTCTTGCTACGAGGTGAACAGCCCGGCGGTACGGGTGGGGAGGATTACTCGTACAACATGAAGCTCACCACGGCAGATGAAGTGTTAAAGCTGATGATGAGGTTCAATAAGAATGTGCAGTATACAGACGGACCCAGCGGTTTCTATGGTGGCCTTAACGAGTTCTTCAACCAGGTTGCGAAAGAGGAGGATATTGCGTGTCAGTGGCAGGATTTAGACTATCCTGACTATCCTGAGTTCGGCTCCAAGGATGATGACTATGAGGACATTGTTCGCCCTTTCTATGGCGTTTGGTCAGGATTTGCGACGAAGAAAAGTTACTCGTGGAAGGACCAGTATCGACTCTCCGACGCACCAGATCGTAGGATCCGAAGGCTAATGGAGAAAGAGAACCAGAAGTTGCGCGACGAAGCAATTGCAGAGTACAACGATGCTGTACGATCGTTAGTAGCTTTCGTTCGGAAGCGGGATCCAAGAGTACAAAACAACCAGAAGTCTGAAGCTGAGAGGCAGAAATTCTTGCGGGAATCGGCAGCGGCGCAGGCAGCAAGAATGAAGGCAAAGCGGCAGGCGGAGATGAACAAAGGGGGTGGCATATCTGCATGGGCGCACACCTCGACCAAGGATGAACACGAAGGTGGCTTTTCGAGCGAGTCAGAGGTTGAAGAGCATGAATACGAGTGCGTTGTATGTGATAAGACATTCAAGAGTGACAAGCAATTCCAAGCACATGAAAAGAGCAAGAAGCACATCAAATTACTGAAAGAGCTGAAGCGGGACATGCGCAAGGAAGGAAAAGACCTGGACCTGCAACCAAAGCAAGCCGAGGTAGAGGCCGCCGACGAGGACGAGGAAGCCAAAAGGCCCTCCGATGCACAGGAGGACAAGCAGTCACAGCTGACGGAAGGTGATTTAGACAACGAGCAAGGTAGGAAGCATATTGATGGGAAAGCACAACCTTTATCAGACGAGGGATCAGACCCGTCCGATGCGAACAGCGATTATGCCCCTCGAGCAGCCGTTGCGGAGAGGCTAGCTGGTGAGGATGTGGACGATGTCTCGACAGCTGCAACATCTTTGACGTTGGACGATACTCCTGCAGGATCTGGTGTTGAAACGCCTTCGGGATCAAAGGTGGGGAAGGCGAAGCAGAAGCGAGCAAAGAAAGCAGTACAAAAAGCTGGGGTTGAAACCACCTCTGCTCCAGAGGCTGTGTGCCAAGTATGCCATGCTCAGTTTGCATCGAAGTCAAAGATGTTCGACCATATCAAGACTGAAGGACATGCTGCTTTGAAGTCTACAGCCGGAAGTGGTAAAGGCAGCAAAGCCAAGAAGAAGAAATGATCTATTTCTACTTGGTAACGACCCTGCCCGTCACTCACACGACCTCCTCCCGGACAACCCATTTGGCCGGTTTGCATGCTTTGCTGGTACAAAAAACCGGCCACTTTGGTTGTCCGGGAGGAGATGACTAACCGAAGCTGCGGCATAAATTCGGTATCAGCCCCACAAATCAAGCAGTCATTGACGGTTCTAGGCGAGAGCCGTAGGAACCGAGTCTTGCAGATCACATTTCAAAAGTGCCCACAACCAACCTTCACTGCGTGTTCAGCTGCCTCTCTCAATCATAACGCTATGTGCAAAGTACATGTCCGAATCCTGAGGTCTCGCCCATTATGCATTAGCTGCGACCGTCACTCTCGCTCACTGCCAAAGTCCGAGTCACTACAATGATAAGTCGTTTACCTAAAAGACGAAAATGGCGGATACTAGATGCGCCAACCCTGAGTACCAGCTCGACGTAGATGTTATGATAGTTGAATATATCGTCTACAAAGCAGTCGAGGCGCAATTGAAGTTGTTTCGCTCTCTGACCACAGCAGAAAGCGTTTTGGCGGATGGTGCTGACGACCTTGCGACTAGCCACACGCAAGGAGCGGTGTGCTTGATCGAACTACATGACAGTAAGTGTCACCATGCAGGTGAGTGCCCAACCGTGGACTGACTTTGTAGCATTTATCAGACTCTTCAAGCACAATCACGGTCATGCTGCTCTCAAGGAGGGCGCCAGGCTTGACACTCATGTCTTGCAGTTTCTGGTATTGTCCAACATGTGGCTGCAAACGCGCACAGAAGGCCTTCGGGAACCTGAGTCTCGACTTGCGACCGAAATGCAACGAAACTTCCGTCGCGATCAGGCCGTGAATCAGTTCTTCCGTTATTTCTGGTTGAAGAAACGCGAACACATGGACTTTGAGGATGCAGTGGGCTCCAGTAATGTGCGACGAACCAGAAATCCTCAACTATGCTTGGCAGATCACCTATTGCCGAGCTTCATGCACTTGTCTTGCAAGATGCAACCACCAGACTCAAATCTTGATATGAAATGGATGGAGTTAGCCTCGAATTTCATGGTCCATGCTGCCATCGAGATTCTAGATGCACCAGATTTATTTGAAGACGGCATTGAGGTCGCTGAGATTGCTCTCCGGGAGTGCTTCGCTTGGGGATATGTCGAACGACGCAGGTTTCAGGACAATGCAGAAATTGTCCAGCGATTGCTCAACCAGATAGAAAGCAAGAGCTCTCAGCCACAAATTACTCTACAGTCGCTTGATCAGTGCAGGGACCACATTCAAAGCACAACCGTTCTAGAGGATGAGGTTTGGGAAATGTTCTATGACGAAGGTTCAAGTCGAGCCCGAACCACGAGCGACGGCCACACTACTCCCCAATCTTCTGGTGAGCTATCTCACTGGACGTCAATTCGTCAAGAAAAACTCAATGCTGTTCTGACCACGTTTGCCACTATGCAGGAGGCGAATAGCATTGGCAGGCATCATCCTATCGAGCGGCTGAGGAACAAGTATAGACTATCGGCATTCCTGGCAGAGGTAGCATACTTCATTGAGGTGCATTGGAAGAAGGTTCATAGAAGCGAATGGCGTGGCAAACCGGTTCTCGTTCAAATCGACGAAGGGGGACTCGATGGCTTGAGCCCAGAAGCATTCGTATCGTTCAAGAGGCGGGCCCGCATTGCGGACCAACAATGGTTCATTGGTAGCACTAGACAATAATAGCACGTCTCGAAGTTTTGAGAAGTGTTTGTCACCATCAGGTACCTGGTACCATAATCCGTGTGATAAAGAAGTAGAAGAGTACGCAAACTGATGATACGAATGCGATGGTTCGGTGGCGAATCGTCCTCCGTTCGTCGTGACGTCGTTGTCGTCCTCTCCTGCTCATCCATAAACGTGATTAGAGAACTACGAGTGCTCTTGCATCTTGATACCAAGCTCCATGTGCAAGCTACTCGTCTTCCACCCAACGTAGCAAACACACAATGACTCAGATACGTCGAGAATCCAGTGCCTTGAGGCCCCTACCTCGCCTAGACGCCCTGCCAGATGAGGTGATACAGGCGATCCTCCAACAGCTTGACGCACTGACACTCATTACGATCTCAACTGTCTCACGCCATTTTCAAGCAGTTGCGAATGAGCAACTAATCTGGAAAGACCTCCTGCTTCACGATTTTAGATTCTGGGACGACAAGCATGAACTTTCGAAGAAAGTGGGAGACCCGTCCTTTCACGACTGGAAAGACCTCTATGCTGTTCGGCACACAGCTAACGTTGCCACAAGACGTGCGGTACAATACATGATCGATGAACCAGTTGGCCGTCTAGAGAAAGCCCAGGGTGCCCTAGAATATGGCTATGGCATCAAGGATGTCCTACTGGAGCTGAATAAAGACGCCTCGCTTACAGACTGTGTACTGGCTCAGCGTTACTGGTCCCAAATGGTCCTCGCATGCCTCAACCGCTCTGTAGCCTTAGATCAATGGACACGAATTCGCTATCGTACAGATATAGCTAATCCCACCGAAACAGCCCTGGCATGTCTGGACATGTTCGTTCTCGGACCAACCGCCGAAGGTGACATCAATGACACTTTCCGTCGTCTCGACGAGATGGTCGACGCCGTGCGCACCGGAACTCCAGAGTTAGATGACCAAACACCACGGCAGAAAGCAATTGCCATTGCAGAATTTCTTCGTGCAAAGAAGTGGGTTGGCATTGACGAAGATCGAGACTACTACAGCATCGAGAACCAATTCCTCGGCCTTGCGCTCCGCTCACCACATCGGAACTCGTTACCGCTCATCAGCTGTGTGATCTACAGCTACGTCTGTCGGGCGTTCGGCCTGCGTGCTCAACCATGCAGCTATCCAATGCACGTTCACGCTGTTGTGCAGCCACCACTGCCCTCCTCACCCACCGACCCACAACTCGATCTCGACAACCGACCACTGCCACCAGATCACTCCACGGACTCTTTCAATCCAGACAAAGAGCAACCGTCCGACCTGACCCATCTCTACATCGACCCTTTCAACAGTGCAACTCCATCCACCCTCTCAAGGATGCAATCACAACTACAATTCACAGCTCCAAACGCAACACAAACTCAACGAACCACGTACCTCCTTCCCGCCTCGCATCGCTCCCTCCTAATAAGATCAGCCCACAACATCATCCGTAGCGTCCAATCCACGCCCTTTGACGCCGCCCACCGCCAACAATCCAGCGACACCCACAACAACGTCGACATCTCTATCTACGACGCCGCCTACGCTGCCCTCTTCGCCCTCGTCATGTTCCCCTCCTCCGCGCAAGGCCTAGCCTCAAGCCTAAGTGATCTCCGGCAGCACTATGCGCATCACTATATCGAAGATCTCCGGAACTACACCAACCACATCCTGCCGCTGACCACGGGCCTCGGTGCCTTCGGCGGCGATCGCGGCGTCACGGACCCCCTCGTCAAACTGATACGAGACGAGGACAACACGCCTAAGAAAGCGAAGCGGCGGTCTGAGCTGCGAGCGTCAGGTCCCACAACGAACGGGGAGGCGGAGGCAGAGGAGTCAGGACCTGATGTCCGGTTTCGCGTTGGCACTGTGTTCCGGCATAGGCGGCAGGGGTACGTGGCGGTGGTGTATGGGTGGGATGGGAAGTGTGAGATGGAGGAGCGGTGGATTCTGGGGAATGGCGTTGATCGGTTGCCGAAGGGTCGGGGCCAGCCGTTCTATAATGCTTTGTGAGTTCCTTCCTTTTATCTTCTAGTTGCAAGCGGGCATGGTGGGGCGTGATGTGATGTCATCGCGATGTGGTAGAATGGACGCGATGCTAACGAGGACAACACACAGTGTCGACGACCGAAGCACTCGATATGTCGCGCAGGAAAACATCGTCCCGCTTAGGCCCGACGAGTTCAGTGCGGAGGACGCAGAGAAGACGTTCCCAGCCGAGATCGGGAAGTGGTTTCGACGGTACGATGGTCAGACCGCGCGGTTCGTGAGTAATGTGCGGGATGAGTATCCTGAGGATTGACCGGGCAGTGGGGCAGAACTGGCAATATGTGGTGTTTGTTCGAGCTATGGCTGTTGTGATTGTGGTTGTGATGCTGTGCTTTCTGAGGATGAGGATCGAAGCTGAGGCGAGGAGGGGCTTTGATGCGAGGTATGAGACAGGTGATTGATTGATTGGCTTGCGGTGGTTTGGCATCTGGACCTATTAGAGACGGGATGGGATGTGTATGTACACGGCACACGAGGTGATTTGGACACAATATAGCTAAAGCATGAGTGATCAGATACAGTGGACTTGCGAGTATGTTCGTGGTCAAAGATGTAGCATTTCTTGCAAGTCACCTCTCTCAGCATGCAGTCTCAACATACACTCGATGAAAGGCGCCCAGTCCTCCTGCTTTCTCTCTTTCTCGAGTCTTTGCGCCTCTTCCCGGCTGGGTGATGTATTTGTTTTGGTGACACTCATCAGGCTGCACTCCTGCCCCAATTCTAGCGCCTCCTGCATCTTTTGCAATAGATCCTCAGCCGCGACATTCAACCAGGTCAGGTCGGTGTTCACTTCGCCAACAAGGCGTGGGTGTGCCTCCATGCCATCCAGCTTCCAGACGCTACTGTGTGCTTGGACATATGCCACGAAATGGAAGCCGTTCTCGTCGTCCTCATCAACTGCAGCTGCTTTCTTCTTCCTCTGAGTGAATGGTGCTCGGCCTCCTCTTTTGCGCTTCTTAGTCGCACCTTCTTGTCCTTGTCCTCCCTGGCGTGCCATTCTTGCTTGCGCTGCTCGCCGTTGCTGCCATTTCTGGGCATCTTCTTTGTCCAGGACGTCGACGATCATGCGGTCGAGGTTTGTGGAGAAGGAATTGTGGATGTCTCGGAAGTTTTGGTGGTTGTCGAGTGCTATCCCTTTGTGTTTCGAGTTGAGGGTATCAGTCTGGTGCTTGAAGGTCGACAGTGTCTCACTAAGACGGATGTCCTGGTTGTTCATGAGGATGTTGATGAGGGCGACGGTGCCGCAGCTGAATTTGGAGATTTGGTTGGCGAACCAGGGCTGATGCAGATTCTCCTTTTGAGCGGGTTTCGAAGAGGCAGATCGTTCGGGTGGAATATATCTCGAGAGGAAGATGAGGCCGAGGATGTCGGCCGGGTTTGCGGTGACGAGTTCTGCTATGTCGAGAATCTCATGGACGGAGAGGTTTGGAACGCCCCATTCCTGGAGGAGGATGGTGAAGATCTCGGGGTCGTTCTCGAGTTCGGCCCAGCCTGGCCACGACTTGTGCTTGGCTAGTTCTCCTTCTTCGTCTTCATCTTCCTGGTCCTGCTCTTTCTGAGCGATGCGCAGTTTGACTTGTCGATTGGACTGTTCTTCGTCTGCTTGCTGCTCGCGCATTGATCTTTCACAGAGAAGGGAGGGTGCGCAGCCTCCACCACGGATGCTTGCTTCGTAGACTTGAATTGGTAGGTGGTCGAAGTCCCATGTAGGCGTATGGCCGGGTACTACATTCTTGGAAGCGACCGGTGCAGTGGCTACAGGCGATGCTGGTTGAGCTGATCCGTCATCTGATGCGGAAAGCTGCTTTGCCAGGTTGGTGGCCGAGATCTTGTCCATCTGCCAGGTCTCCTAAGTCTGCCTTGACAGGCCGCTTGTTGCTTCTCAGCCGGCGCAATGTTTCCGGTTGTACATTAAAGAAGGACTTGCAGGGAACATCTGTGAGGGTGAAGCAGATCTCTCCGGCGTACTCCAATGGAGTGATTGCGCATTCGTTCTTCTGTGACGTGACTGTCCAGTGTGCAGTGCTTGGTGACTGGAGGCAGATGGGTGTTTGTTTGTATTGCGACGTCATCCATGGACCGGGTCACTTTTTTTGCTTGGACGCGTAGAGTGCAAGTGCTACGCGACAGGCAAAGACAATCAACACCCAGCCCGCACCCGCACCTTGCGACGGTGGAACTCGAGACACAGCGTTCGGCTTCTTGCGATTCATCGACACACTACAGCCATCGTCTTCGTCCTTCCACCCAACAACATCTAGACATTTACAGCCTTCCCGGTCTGCCGACACCACACCTCCCGTCGCTTGTCACACCTAAGTCTACTTCTACATTCAGCGCAGAGCATGGGAAGATGAACGGTACACCCCGACTTCGGTCGGCTTTCCCTGAAACACCAAAGACTCAACCTGGCTTTGGTGCTCGTCACAATGCTTTCACACCTACGAGTAGCTCAGGACGGAAGAGACAATCTATCATACGCCCGGGCCCCATAGTCAATGCCACCCCAGTGCACACCCCAAGCAATCGTCCTTCGCTGATACCAGAGACCTTGATAGATGGGCCTACCCAGCGCCTGTATGCTGTATCATTCTACTTCCTGTTACTAGCATGGAAACTCTGGGACTATGCCACCTCCTCAGGCTACAGCCAGATTGATTCCACCTTCTTATTCTTCAAGTGGTCCGTGTTAGACGGCATTTATTTGATCGCCTTGACTGGCTTGCAGATACCATGGCTGGAGTGGTCCTTCTGGACCTGGATATTGGTCTGGTTCGCACACGTTGCTGCCGATGGCTGGCTTATGTACAACATCGGCTTTCCTCTCGCCAGCATTCTGCTGTCCTTCTCAAAATTGTTCTACGACAGAGAACTCTCTCTGTCCGACACACGTGTCAACGCCGGCCACCTTGTCGATCGATCCGGTATTCTGCAAGGCAAGCAGATTATCAACCTTTTACCCGAGGGCTCTGCAATCCTCAACCCGGGCCAGTTCTCCTACTGTCTTGACGACACGACCCGAACCGTGGCAATACCCATTCAGATCAACCAAACTACCCCTGACAGCATCGAGCTGCTGCGATACGACCTTGATACAGACGAGGTGGAAACTATACTTATTACTGCCAAACAAGCAAGGAAGCTGAAGAAAGAGGCCGACAAAGGTTACGATAAGACGGATACAAAGTCTCCACGAACCCTACAATACCCTGTCTCGAAGAAGGGTCTCTATCGCCTGCAAAAGGTCATCGACCAGTCGAAGCTCGAGGTGAGACGTCGAAGCAATGACGCCGCTGTCGTCGCTTGCCCTTCAGCTTCCATTTCAGCAAGCCAGGTCGACAAGTGTACCGGCGATCTCTCCGGTGTATCTCTGCACATTACAGGTGTGCCACCATTCAGGGTTCAGTACAGCAAGCGAGTCAACCACAACCAGGCAAGCTCAATCACCCAGACTGTCCAGTCAGGCGAGCAAGATGAGCCTACACAAGTACTGCTCGATCCGAAAAGACCGCACATGGGCTGGACTCAGTCAAAGACATTGTCCTTTGACATTAATGAATCCTTGGCTCAAAACGGTACCTGGATGTACTCAATTGAGGAAGTCACTGATGGCCTGCAGAACAAGGTTGTATTCGACGATAAGGTCCACAGGAAAGTTCAACACGCAAAGACCACGCAGGCAATCTCGGTCCACAAACGACCCAAAATCAGACTTTTCGGGTGCGACGCGGAAAAGTATCTCAGAATCGCGAGAGAAGAAATGATTTCAATGCCTCTTCAGCTCACGGCGCCAGGTCAATTGCCTGCGTCCGACTGGCCACTCAAGCTGAGATACACGTTCGCTCCTCAAACTGATGGCATCTCCGCTATTGAAGAATACACCCGCGAAGTGAAGGACGAGAAGGACTTTCCTTTCATCGGCAAAGCTGGTCGCTATGATTTGGCAAGCATTGAGAGTCGGTTTTGTGCCGGCGAGGTCAATGAGCCATCGTCTTGCCTTGTCTATAATCCGCCACGACCTGCTCTCAACTACCAGATCGAGGAGATCTTCGACAAATGTGCCGGCCGCCCTATTGGCACTATTCTCAACTTTGACTTGACAGGCTCGCCGCCGTTTAAGGTACGCTACGAGGTCGTCAAAGCTGGAGTTGGCACGACTCCTGTGGTCAAGGAGTTCGATGGTATGCGAGGACAGCTTGAGATTCGCGAGCGATCCGCGGGACGGTACAAGTACCAGATTGCATCCATTGGCGATGATGTATACAGCCCAATCAACATTCGCAGTCCTGAAAACACCTTCGAGCAGAATATTCGACCTCCAGCTGAGGCATACTTCGAACAGCAACAGACAATAAAGGCATGCTTGAACTCACCAATTGCAGTCGGCGTCAAGTTGCTGGGAGAAGGACCATGGGATCTGGACTATGAGCTCATTCATTCCGGAAAGCGGCAGAAGTTCAGTACGCATACTGACAATGAGAACCTCGTCATCGAGGTGCCTCCGCAGACCGACGGAGGCAAACATACCCTGGTCTTGACCGGTGTGCAAGACTCTTCACACTGTAGAACGGCGTTGAAGGAGGAAAGACATATCGAGATCCGGCCTGAGCAACCGCGAGCGTCCTTCGGAGACATCAACGGCAAACGACTTGTGCAAGCACTTGAGGGCAAGAACGTTAAGCTGCCAATCAAGCTCAAGGGCCTTGCTCCCTGGACTGTAAAGGTTCAGAATCAGAAGGGAGAGAAAGAATACACCTTCCGCGATCCTAATGCTGAGATTGCTGCCGATATCGCTGGTCTTTACCAGATCGTGTCCGTAGCTGATAGCTGTCCTGGTATAGTCGATGTGAAAGCCGACAAATTCGAGGTGGCTTGGATCAAGCGACCTGAGCTTCACCTTAGGGACCCTACGGTCAGTGAGCAAGGTAATCGCGTCTTTCGTAAGGAGGCGGTCTGCCAAGGTGATGAAGACACGCTTGGGCTTGGTTTCAGTGGCCACTCTCCATATCACATCAAGTATCAAATCAGGGGTGAGCCGATCAAAGGGCAGACTGCGCTCAGCAACAAACCTCTATCAGTCGCCAGCGACAATGCGGTCATTAACATGGATACCTCGAAAGCCGGCCAATACACATACACATTCAATGAGCTTGCCGACGATCGATACGCTCATGATCGCAAGCACTTCGCGCCTCTGACGGTCAAGCAAGAAGTGTACGCTCTCCCGTCGGCCCAGTTCACCAATGCTGGCAAGACGTACGGGTACTGCAAGGACGAGTCTGAAATACCGGCAGAGGGGGAATACGAAAACATCCCGATTTCGCTGACTGGTATTCCCCCTTTCTCGCTAGAGATAGCAGTACGTCACCATGGTCAGTCACCGAAGCCAGAAATGGTCCGAGTCAGGGAGATCTTGTCCAACTCGTACTCATGGACTCTTTCACGCGCATCGTTAGGGCTCGGCTTGCACACGGTCCAAATCCGAGCAGTCAAAGACGCGCGTGGTTGTGAGACGCTGATCGACCAGAATTCAGCATCACCGGTCCGGGTTCAGGTATCGGCACCACCGAGGATCGTACCTCTTGATTCAAGAACAGACTACTGTGTTGGCGATCACCTGGCGTTCTCATTGTCTGGCCAAGCGCCATTCGACATTTTTTACCGCTTCCATGGCAAAGAGCGCAAAGCGCGCGTCAACTCGCACGAGTTCAAGCGTATAGCAGAACAAGCAAGCGAATTCGTGGTGACAGGTGTGCAGGACTCGGTCGCAGTGGGCGGAGGCGGGAAGTGCAAGGCCAAGCAAGATATTCGGAAGATGGTGCACCCCTTCCCCACGGTGCGACTGAGTCACGGAAAGACGCTGACTACTGATATCCACGAAGGTGGTGAGGTGGAGCTCGTATTCGAGTTCACTGGCACACCGCCGTTTGAGTTCACATATACAAGATCGGAAAACGCGAAGAACACGAAGGGCAGGCCGGCGAAGGTACTCGAGACGAAGAGCGATTCAAGTGGAGAATTTGTGAAGGTTCTTCGAGCGAGTGACGAAGGGACATATGAGGTGGTTAGTATCAAGGATCGGTATTGCGCCTATGCTGCGCCCGGGTTGGCGAAGGCTGATGGACAGAAGAGTCAGAAGTTGTTAACATAAGAAGGTTGTGGAAGCTTTGTATCCTACATTCTGAATTCATACTATCTCCTACTGTTTGCTCCTTGTTGTTAGATGATGATGTTGTGGTAGGCAGGCGCGGGGGAGATAAGCTCGTGGGTGGTGGACACGGATGATGGCGTGTGGCATGGCATGGCAGGGGTCAAAAGTTGTAAAGGGAGCTCTGATGGGGTGGCGCTAGGGGATTAGCGGCGATCCCCTGCTCTGGATACTTAAAGCAGCTGTTCCCTCGCCCTCCAACTGCCCGACTGTTGGAGCTAAGCTGCCGTATTAACTTAAACTGCGGATGAGTTGCCCGCACCGCGATTTGGTGACATATCCGGCAACTTATACACAATTCGGCACGCGATATTGACATTCAAGTTGCAGGTGCTTGCCAGCAGCTTCACGCATTCTTCTGGAAGCTTGTGTTCTAGTCTGTCGCGTCGGTGCAGGCCTTTGTTCACAATTGCATACTCTGTCACAACACACGTACTCCTTGTTGACCTTCACCCCATCTGACACGCGACCTTCACCTTCGTAACCCTCCACGCCAACAGCGCCGATGCCACCACCAACACAGGCAAGATGCTACTCAGACTGCCAGCGACCCTACATTACCCGATCATAATTCGAAAGGTTGAAAAGCAGGTCGATGAGGAGATCAAGCACCGAGATGTCCTCTTCACCTACACCTACATAGGAAAGGTCACTCATCAAGACAAGTACACTGATGAGGAAGTCGAGGTCGACAAGGTCTTTCCTGCCCATTTCCAGAGCACTCTCGAAGGCACCATCCAGTCGTGGCTGGTCTGGGAAGGAGACGAGATCAGGGAGCCGCGGGATATCCTCGATGTCAACGAGCCATGCAAGCACTCGGTCCAGTTCAACGGCATGTGTGTTGAGTGTGGCAGGGATATGACTGAGTATGTGCCTGTAGCTCAAGCAGAGGAACGATTGCTAACACCCCATACCAGAGTCGATTTCGCAGGTGATGAATACAACGACCGAGCAAACATCCAAGGTGCCCACGATACCGACAAACTTCTCATCTCCCAGGACGAAGCAAGCGAGGCTGATCAACTTGACAAGCGACACCTCTTGAATAACCGCAAACTATCGCTCGTCGTCGATCTCGATCAGACCATCATCCACGCCGCTGTCGACCCGACCATTGGAGAATGGCAAAAAGATCCCGACAACCCAAACTACGAAGCTCTGAAAGATGTGAGAGCCTTTCAGCTAGTGGATGAAGGTCCTGGTGTCAGATCCTGCTGGTATTACATCAAGCTGCGACCAGGTCTGGAGCAGTTCCTCGAGAGCATCGCCGAGAAATACCAGTTGCACATCTACACCATGGGCACGAGACAGTATGCCAGAGAGATCGCAAAGATCGTGGATCCCGACAGAAAATACTTTGAAGATCGAATCCTGAGCAGAGACGAGAGTGGCAGTATGGTTGCGAAGAACCTCACAAGATTGTTCCCCGTCGATACGAGAATGGTCGTCATCATCGACGACCGAGCTGATGTGTGGAAATGGAGTCCGAACTTGCTGAGAGTTTCTGCATTCGACTTCTTTGTCGGCATAGGAGACATCAATGCTGGTTTCTTGCCCAAGAAGCAGGAGATACCGAGTACAAAGAAGATTGAGGCACCGAAAGAGACCAAGACTACAGACACGAACGGCCATACGGGTGCGCCGACAGCAGAGGCCGAGCCAGTCGCAAATGGAGAAGTCTCAGAAGATGCGACTCCCGCACAAACAGACACAACTGCCCTACAGCAAGTGGTGGCAATGACTCGACCTGATGCCGACGCGGCCATTCAAGAGCAACAGGTACACACGCAGGACGAGGTCATAGCATCGCAACTCGAAGACAAGCCGTTATTGCGCCTCCAACAACAGATGGATGAAAAGGATGGCCTTGGCAGTGACTCAACGGCAAACCCGCCTCCCGAGCCCATTACTACCCATCATACAGATTCTGATTCATCAGACTCCGAAACCTCCTCTAACAGTGGAAAAGCCAAACGACACAGCATCCTACGAGACGATGACGAAGAGCTGATACATCTCGAACGCAGCCTACGAGCCGTACATGAACGCTTCTTTACCGAGTACGATCGCAAACGAACTTCCGGCGCAGGCAAGGGTGGACGCGTCGCTGCTCTTGCAGGCAAACAGAAGGCGCCCATACCAGACGCCCAATCTTCCTCGTCAGATCTCCACAACGTGCCCGACGTGAAGAAGATCATGCCGACTCTCAAAGAGCGCATCCTAGCAGGAGTGGTCATTGTTTTCAGTGGAGTCCTGCCCTTGAACACAGATATACAGAGTGCGGATATAAGCATCTGGGCCAAGAGCTTCGGTGCGAGGATTTCAGATAAAGTCAACAAGGAGACTACGCATGTCATTGCTGCACGCGTCGGTACTGCTAAGGTCAAGACTGCCGTTAAGCGCGGTATCAAAGTCGTCGGCTTGGATTGGCTGATGCACAGTATTCAGCAATGGAGGAAGTTAAATGAGCGCCCCTTCATGCTCAAAGGCATAGGCCAGAAAGATCTCCTGAACGATCTCAAAGACCCGAGCAGTGAGGTCGAGGCAGCAGAATCAGATCCTGTCGATGCCAGCATGGTTGCTGTAATGGGAGACGCGGATTCAAAGTTGAGTTCGGAAGAAGATACCTCGGCACTCAACGATACAGAAGAAAGCGAGGACGACGGGCAGAGAAAGAAGAGACCGAAGTTGGACTTGCGTGACATACCTGCCTTGGATCCTAATGCTGACCCCGAATATGTTAGCCCAAACAGTCCGGTCGAGTTGAGCAAGGCAGAGTGGCAGGACATGGAAGATGAGCTGAACGATTTCTTGGGTTCGGATATCGACAGTGAATCTGATGCTGAGTCGGTGAGGTCGGACAGAAATCTTACAACGAGGACTAAAAAGAGAGGTCGAGATGATGATACAGACGGAGAAAGTGGTACTGATGGTGAGGGGAGGAATGGCGACATAGGCAACAAGCGTCAGAAAGGAGGGAGGACAAGTGCGTTGCGAGCTGTGAAGAATGCCGAGTCGAATGGTGGAAATACGCCGCAGGACCAGGCAGGTGTGAGCAAGCTTGAGCGGGCTCAGACCCAAGAAGAGTATGAAGCTGAGCTGGCCATAGAACTGGAACGACAAATGGAGGAGGCTGCTGAAGGGGAAGACAACTCGTGAGATCGGACGAGATGCACGACAACACCAAACCATATTCTGGGGGTATTAAGCATACGTTGGAGCATTTTGACGGTTGTGATGGGGCGGACAAGCAAGCGTGGTGTTCATCTTGAGCTACGGCCGTTGAGGTGCGTTCTGCACGGACCATGTGTGCAATGGGCTTGGTGTGTCTTTCTAACTTCAAATGAGCTGAATTATACATTACAGTTTCTCATACTCTTCGAACTTCTCCTTCAGCTTCCCAGCTGTTATGCAAGGCGTTCTTGCTATCACTAACAATGACTCAATATGGTGGCTCATCAGATGCTATGCGTCCGTGCAGCGATAGAGCGTTTTGTCGCCGCTCGCAGCAGTCGACGAACAATGACTACAATGACTCAATGCCGATTGTTTACCATACCTACCCAAGATCGAAAACTGCTCTGACTGCAGAAATGAGCATATCACTACTATTACATACAGCTCATACAGCAACAGCGCTATATCTGAAGCAAGCATAGCCTCAACATCGAATACATATTAGACGAGCACCACATCTCGCCTGAACCTGCACCGTATACGGAAACGTCAAGTCCATTTACCGATCTATGCGTTAGACCAGATACTGCCCTGTTTCAGAAATGTCCCTTCGTCGCCCCTTCCGCGATTCATGGGAGCAAAGGGAGTACAAAAGGCCAGCTCGGTCTTCCTCTCCCTCTAGTCAGAAACCCTCGTGGACGCCAGTACACAAACAGTCTTCCTCTCCAGAAAGACCAGTCCCAGCATCCACATCTGCGAGTCAAGTCTCACCCCAGTCGACAGGCTATGTGAGTCCAACGGTTGAAGATGATACAGATTCGGACGACTACTACCCTGAAAGACTAGCACTTACGCCAGAACCAGAAGTAGGCCAGGGTGACACCAGCAAAGGCAATAGCAGCACTACGCTGGAAGCTCTGTTTGAGCAACCAATCCCGCCTCAGGGCTCAGCATCCCCTGTCCTCGACAGCCTGGATAAGAGCGGGTCTCGATCACTTGACTTCGCAAGCCGAGCAGCTACCGTCGGCGCAGTCCCAGTACGAGCATCAGAAACACAGATACCATCCACAAGACCAGAATCAGACCCAAACACAATCTACCCCGAGGACTCGGCATCTAACATCCAGTCCGCATCCAGCGGCGCTGCCCCCGTCACAAACAACTTCGGCTCCTCCACGGTCTCTCCAGACTTCTCCCCCCCAAATTCGTCCTCCACTATCGACATCGAAACCACCCTCCTCTCCTCCCCCACCTTCCCCGTCCACCTCCTCCGTCCAGTCCCCGACCTCGCCACCCTCCTAACACAGATCGCCCCAGTCCTAGGCGACCCAGGCACCGTCAGCGGCCCAGTCCGTTTCGGTGTCCAGCCCCAAAGCCCGCAGGACACAATCTTCGACCAGTGGACGCTAGCCAAGCGACAGAAGTGGCTTGGCCCATACGACCCCCTGAAGGATTCTATACTGAAGGAGAAACCCGTTGATGCAAATAAACAAAACCACTTGCAATGGGAGCGCGATATCAGGGCAGGCGCATTTGATCTAGACTCATACACACTCCCTCCTTTATCTTCGTCCCGTCGCAACCACAGTCGCAGTCGGGATCGTTCTTCAGCGCGTTCGAACGTCTCATCTACCACCACTTCCACTTCCACACGTAGCTCAGCCAGCACAACCACCACCGCAATGAAACCGCCCTGGAAAACCCGCCAGTACTCCACGAATCCTGCGCTCCGCACCCGCCATCTCTCGATCGACCTGCTGCAGCGCAAGATCTCGCACGGCGAGTTGCTGAGCTTGAACTTGTCGATTGATGCGCGGCGCGACGCGATCGCTATTGGTGGCGCCGCGGGCGATATTGGGGGCTCGTTGGTTGCTGGCTTGTCTACTAGTAGCTGTAGAACAGGGATGGCGCGGGCGAGTGCGAGTGGCAGTGGCAGTGGCATTAGTGCTCGCAGCAGCAGCAGCAACACATCCTGCACTTCAAGGCCAGATTCGAACCTTCGTCGCACACGCTCACGCTCCTCAGCCCGCAACGCAAGCATGAGCGTCGCATCGACCTCGTCCGGCCCCACGCGCGGCAGCAGCGCTCGCAAGCGAACCCGTGAAAACGGCTACGATGAGTACGATCAGCGCGAGCGCCGGTATCGAAGCGGTGCTGGTGGTGTTAATGCGGGTTTCGAGACGGGCAGGTATGGGATTGGAGGCGTCATGTTGTGGAGGTTGGTGAGGGTTGCGGCGTGTGTGGGTGGGGAGGAACATGTTGCTTGGTGGTGTGTGCCTGAGAGGAGTCTGGGGGGGTTCTTTTGAGGGGTGGGGGGTGTAGGTTAACAGTCGGTA
>Ga0210040_10000227_pt1 | contig 99168 bp, 62 predicted proteins | sample CryGeyCG12114_NA_FD_185462 | JGI IMG/M metagenome (GOLD analysis project Ga0210040, IMG submission 185462) | Groundwater microbial communities from aquifer - Crystal Geyser CG19_WC_8/21/14_NA (SPAdes) (version 2) | ecosystem: Environmental > Aquatic > Deep subsurface > Groundwater | place: USA... | reverse complement strand
CTTGAGTTCCATGATGATGTCTCCAACTACTTTAACCCTACCTTTACAGCCAGATGCATACTGTCTGCATCTCCAATAAGTTGCTTTGTGATGCACATAATAATAATTTTCAAAAAAAAGTAAGGGTTTTCCCTTATTGGTGGTGAAATATTCTCCCATTTTATATTCACTGACTTCCAAATTCATACTGAATACTTGTTACTTTATTTTCCAGAAGCATTGCATTGTGATCAATTTACATTTTGTGGGAAAAATTATGGTAATTTAAGATTAAAGTGTAGTAAGTAAATAGTTACTAAAATAAACCATTGACTACTTTTTGTTGTTACTAATTCGTGGAGTTACTATTGTTTTTTACTATAATGAACGAGCATTTTACCGTGGATTACTATAATGAATGGCTACCAATCTATCAAGTGTACACTCAATACTTGCTATGCGAAATTTATATTAAAAAAGCAGATCCATTATAATTCATGAGCGAAGAACAAAACCAAACAGGTATGTATCACAATGCCCCCTTGGTCACTGCAATAGGATTCAGAAAAATTGTCTGGTTTATTTGAAATAAAGAAGGAATGCATTTTCATGCCACAACTAATGAAATCGAAATCTAACCTTATAGAATAACTGACTAACTGAATTCAGGTTAGTATATACTATAGAATAGGATTCATTATTGAAGATTATTATCTTCTTTGAGGAACAAATAATAAAGCCGATATTGTAATTGACTGTTATTGCTGATAATAATGTTAATCTGGAAACATTAAAACTTTTGCCGTCTAGACACAGTGAGAACTCCTCACTAACTAAATAAGTCAGTAGTACCAGTTCCAAAATGCCATTCCCTTTTGTCTCCCTTTCGGTGGTCACTAAATCAGAGGGAACAATGGATGTTCCACCCATTTCGCTTAGCGCAATGTCCTTTCATTCTTTCTTCTAACTAACTAACTGACTACAGTGTATCTATTCCTGACGGCAAAGTCATTATCCTCAGTCAAGGAGTCAATAATAGAGTCGATGGGAAACCCTGGGAGCATCTAATACACTTGTGTGGCTGTTAGAACGTTCCCTTTAATCTCACGCGCATTATAAATTGTGCGTGTCTGGGTAATTTATAGGAGCGACGTTCCTGAGCTCATTGTCAAACTAGAATCCATTTCATTAGTATGGCTTACATGCAATTTTTACACATTGATCTACCTTATAAATTCTAAGCACTCTTTGAGTATTCCATAGAACACACCTTTCAAACTGTAATGAGTTTGGTTTAAAATAATGGATTTAAAGTGAATGATCCATATTAATACCAAAACTTTGCATTGCCCACGTCTTGGGTACACATTTTTTCATTCCTTTGAATTGATATGTACTTCAAGTCACAATGTCACCATCATCGCCTTTTGCTTCTTATTTTAAATTACTTTCGATACATAATCTCCTGATCCATGGAAAACAAATATGCATTTACTAACTAACTAAAGCAAAGAAAATATGTTTTTCAACGCATTACATATTACATACACAACATTTGTTTATGTAACTACAGGCTCTGCACAGTTCTTACTCATAGTAAGTTAGTCAGGCCCGTTTTTGGTGTGTGTGGTGACTGGTTTTTGTGACTTCTCCATGTAACCGTGCTCCTGCATGAGCAGCATATTATTAGGGAACAGGAGCAAGCGAGCTAGCGAACGAGAGAGAGAGAGGAGAAAGCAGGAGGAATGGGATCTGGAGGAAAGATAACATGTTCCATTGAGAGTGCCACCCTTCTCACAGCTTCTGAATCCGTTAACGATTCCCAGTGAGGCAGAAAGTCATGATAAAACTCCTCTTGCACAATCACAACTAGCACATCAGAATTAAACTAAAAACTTGCCAGACTTTCAATTTGCACATAGTGTACATACATACATTACATACTAGATGCCTGCACCGTGGTTGGTATCTGTAGCCGAGTCGGTTGTCATAGCCAAATAATTCACGGAGCTCCAGCTAACCAACCACACAGTATATACTGCATTGTGTGCCGGAATATAAGATGGTGATAGGTGGTATCGTAGTCATGCATTATTTGGACTTTTCTGTGCGTTTCACCAAAACTATAATTCATCGGAGCATGTGGAGCTGAGATGTCGACATGCTTACACGTATAGCAGCAGGTAGCTAGCTAGACAGGCTGGGAACCAAAAGTAGCTTACTTGAGAACCTGTGCGATGCTCCTGGTTTGGTTACTTGGATATAAGGGAGGGAAAATAGCAAAAATGGTGGAGACACCACCACAAAATTTGACAGAGTTCCATTACACACAGGAGAAAGGAGGAGAAAAAAAATGCAGGAGAACATGGTGGATTTTTAGCAGCAGATAAGGAGGAACATGCAATTTACTAGTCAGTCGCCTAACTAGCTAGCTCCCTCAAAAAAGGTACTTAAGGAAGGCACTAGCAGTGAGAGTTGTAGTAAATGAGTTCTTATGTCTTCTATTCTCCTCTTTTGGATCATTACGGGGGGAACCATTTTTTATGCCTTTTTATCGTCACACAAATGTGTGCATCCCTTTTTGTTCAGTGCTCATAGTCATGGTTTGAATACGAAGGAGCATTTCCTCCGTTAAGTTGATAAGTCTTGAAAAATTCATTCATTTTTCATCGATTGAATTGTTTAAATTTCCCCATTATGTTGTTTTAAGCAAGTCTTCTCCCAGTAGTTTTTAAATTAAGAGTCACTACGGGGAATATATCGAAATGTTTAAATTTTTAAGGTTTATCAAAGTCAGAATACTACTAACCAATGCATCCTCGAAATGTTCCACCTCCAATTCGTTTCATTTGAATAATCTATGAACAAATGTATTAGAGCTGCGGCAAGATTATGTCTTGGTAAACTTAAATATTATAATGTTAAAAATGATACAATGAACGTTCTAAACTGGTTATTCACTGATTCCATGTATGCCTATCGATGTTATGTATTTATGCATCAATTTATTTATGGGCAACTACCTTTATACTTTTATGAACAATTGGATTTGTGTGTGGGAAATGGAAGAAATGGTTTAAGAATTAATACCAATGTACTATCTAAAAACAAATATGGTGATAAATTAATAGAATGCTCAGCTTTGAAACAATTTAATGCGTTGCCGTATGATCTACGTAATAATAGTAACTCACACTTATTTAAACAGGAGATAATTAATTTATTAAAGAAAAATGTATCCAATACTTAATCATAACTGAAATGATAATGAACGTAATGAAAATATGTAAACTTGTTTCTTCAACTGAAAAGCCCTAGCTCTTGATAGGGAGTTGTCGTATGAATAAATAAATAAATAACAAGACTACAACAGTTGTTAATGTTTTTGGTAAACAACACGCATGAAGCTTGTTCATTCCACCAGACTAACAATAAGCGTACCCAACGGAAATAATAATAATAATAATAATAATAATATATCTGTTTTGTATTTGACAGCGAAGAACAGTCAACAAAATTGTCGGCATGTCATTACTCATTAGAAAGCTACGGAGAAACCAATACACACATGAATGTAGACATATACAAGCACGGACAAGATAATTGTCCTTTGTTGACAAATTTTGTCAAGAAAGGACTAGTCGAGAACCATATTTTTACATGCCGATCTTTAGTTAGTTAGGGGAAGCCGAAAGCTGTCACCTTGAACAACAAGCAACTAACTATTAAGTTGTTAGCTCCCAAGTCTTTGTTCCGGATTCTGGTGTGCCTTTTAAGCTACTGTGAACCTATAGTTTGTCTCCTTCCGTTGTTCCTTACAAAGTTGAATGGAACGAGTTGATAGGAATAATACCAAGACAATGAAGACAAGAAAAAGTTATACCACCCGACCTTATAGGATCGCAATCACACAAAGGCAAAGAACAAAGGATAACATGTATTTTGGGTGATGACTACTGTATAGCATAATAATATGATAATAGCATGGGCAAAATCTCAAAAAAAAATCTTTTAAAACTAAATAACTAACTACGTAATGTATTAGATGTACATAAAATATTGATTTGAGAGCTTTTTTTCACTGATTATTTACTCTGGTTGGCATTTAACAAAAAAGTATATGCATGTCCTGTTTGTACAGAGGCAGCTATGAATTTATGAGACACTTTGTGTGATCTTCAGAACAACAAGAAGTAAGATAGGAAAGCCTGAATCCTTTGGAAATGCCGAATATCATTTAAATAACGGTGTGTGTAAGAGGCTTTGAGAATAGTATATCCTCATGAGATAAGCAAGTGTGAGACTTATGCATAAGCTTTCTAGTAACAGTGCGAAGTACATAGTATGAGTGGTAGTCGCATATAACATAGTACATACACGTTCCGTTCTTTTCACAATAAGGCAGAATGTACAGCGTGAATAATCTTCGCCAGTATGCATGACTGGACTCAATCTGTGCATTAATCAGCGAGCAATATGGAGAGCTATACTTTTCCGCTTGTGTATGTTTACAACAAGATTTTGGGTGAAATCTGCTCTTGTTTTTTTCGATATTGTAACTAAATACTGATTTTTGTGGCTTGGGGATTTGCATGCTAGTAATGTGTATGAGATGCAGCAAGTTTTGAATTTAGTTTTTGTGGTCCATTTTTGGGATTTGTCGTTTGTTATTGATTGGAATTGTGATTTTTTTTGCTAAAGATGCGTCAAATTTGGAGAAAAAATGAGTAACTTATTTGTAGCTACATATTTTGACCAACTGAAGGCAAATACTATCGGTCCCCAAAACATGAAATTCAATTATTAGCATCTTAGCTGGATTTCTAGGGATTTCATCATTCCATGTCCACCCAAATATAAGTATTATCTTTGACAAATGTACAAACTGTAACTCCCATTTATAGGAATTACATGCAGGACAAACACAAAAAAGATATAAATCAATGTTGACTAGGATCAGTAGCTCATATTTTTTTGGGTGAAAATGAGGAAACTGTGCAAGCCCAATTCCTCTATGCATTAATATTGGAATCCCCCTATGGAATATCTGTACAAGAACCCAAAAAAACAGTTTTTGCTCAATTCATAATAGTTTACACATTTCGAATGTTAACATAAATGTGTTGAAAGGAAAAATTCATGCACACACCTGCACAGTACTCATGGTATACATTTTTTATCCACCTTTTGGACTTGACCTGAAAGTTAGGTCAATATGTGTCAATACAATGGCTCAGTACACATGTATAGCTTGAAGTGGCTCCTCTAATCACTAATAATAATAGGGATTGTGACTCTTAAGGGAATTGTGGTAGCATGTGTTAGCTATACTAACTACTACATACGGCTCAACACAGTGGACTCCAATTGTTCCCTCCATTCAATTACAATAGGTTATGCTACGCATTCGGTAGTTGCTCAAGTAACTAACTGTATGGAACCACACAATGGCTGGTTGTTAGTTACAAAGTCCCCTTTTTTGGCAAAGTATTCCCAAGAGACTTGAATTGAACGATGTGTCGACGGCCCATCAACATTGAACCTCAATTCATTTCAACACATTCATTTTCATCAGAGTAGGCACTAACTAACTTGCTATCTGGTCATCATAATCTATTCACGACAATTAGTTAATGATGGTTATCGTGAAAATTTTCTTTGAAAACAGAACGGGAGCAAATACATACGAAATAATAACTTAGAAAGGAATATCTCTAGTTCAATAATTCAATATCAATACATAACATAAAAACGTCCAAAAAAATTGACTGACTGACTGATTGCTGAATTTGTTGTATGGCAGAGTGCTAACTAACTAACTAACTAACTAAGCAAACTGAAGTATTGATCAGTTTGCAATAAGGAGTAAAAATGAGGCAACGCGAACACATAGAATCAATAAAATAAGATTATTTTGAACGATCCTATTTGGGGAGCAATGAAAAGAGAACCTGGTCAGATTACCAATATATAGTATGCGTGACAACGTGACAAAGAAAATGGAGGATTTGCACAAGTGGTCTCATGAGACCGGAGGCAAACTTGCCCATTTGTTGTCAACAAAGTATACAGGAGAGTCAAGACGGGACCAAAACTAACTAAACTTACTTACTTAGGCAGTCGGAAGCAACAGTGAGAGTTTTAATAAGTTGATGCGAGTGAGTGACTGACTGACTGACTGAATGAATTGACTTGAGGATTGTGTGAGTGGGGAAGATAAAAACGGGAAGTTATGTGCACGGGGAGAAGAGAAAGAGCGAGTGAGTGGCAACTGCAACTTACTGATTGTGAAACAAACATTACTATATAACTAAAACCAATGTGCACGCAGAGTTGGAATGAGAAGAATTTAAGAAAGTCCTCGGGTCTGCAGTGTGAGCGTGTGATTGGGCGGACCGAATGTCTTCATTTCATATAAATATACATTATTATTACAACAAAACGAGGCAGTAACAAAAGAATTCTCAATATAGATTTTTTGAAACGCTGACAAACCTTTTTCATTTGCTCACAATGATTCTCAACAGGCACAGACAACATCTCACTCAGTTAGTTAGTTAGGAAATGATTTAATGCTATATGAAAATGTGTAAAATAAACATGATATAATGGCCATGAAAACTTCTTTAGTTTGTATTGAAAGTAAATATACCGTAATAAAAAGAAATTCTGACGTGCATAGCTTAGAGATGATATTCCCGGGAATTCCCGTTCCCGAATTCCCGGGAATTCAACGATTTTTGATGCGGGAATTTTTCCGGGAAATTTTCTCAATTCCCGGGAATTTCGGGAAAATTTTGCAAAGTCTGTACAGCCAAAACACACCAAAATTATGTCATTTCATGTATATGTATGTTATTTCACTATATAAACTATGATGGTAGTGCATATGGCATGTGCATTGTCTTGTGGAGGCTTAACGCCAAGCAAAAACACCAAGCAGGTATCTTTGTTGGTTTTTATAGAAACTTGGACTGTGAATATGTATTTCTTTCATTTGGTAAATTTCTTTCGACAATTTGACAAAATCAGTCAATTCAAACGTTGTTTGAATTATATTAGTTATATTTTGACATTTTGGCCAAAATGAATAAATTTTCGGCTTTATTAGTGTGGGATAAATTTAAAAAATTTAAGAAAGCAGAAGCTGAATGCACTATTTGTCATTGATTGTAAAAGGCCAACAACGTGGACGCTTTAGCTGCAATCCAATATCGCCGCTCTGACAACTCTGGTGTTCTACAATACTTGCACACTGGTAATCTAGACTACAATGATATGTGTCCAGCATTTCGTTCAATGTTTACCCAGCCACGTCATGAAACTAGTATTGAAGTAGTTAAAAGATTTAATCGTAATCATGGCCATGATTACGATGATGAAAATTTGACAGACCGTGACTGTGAAATATCAGAAATCGACACAAACAAAGATCTTAAAACACAGCTGTATGAGGCAGTAAAAACCGCCAATACTTCAAGCTACGGTCCTTCAAATGCCAAAAACGATCCTTGATCATTAGGTGGTATAATTAAAAAGCAAATAAGCTTATTTGAAACAACTGGAAATCGCAGAATCTTGCTAAAAAACACCTACGATGCGAAACTCACAATTCAACCCACTAGCATAGAAAGCAAAAGAGCCTTTTCATCAGCCGGCTACTTTTGCAGCAAAATTAGAAGTAGAATGAGTGACAATAAATTAGATACGCTTAGTTTTTTACGGCACTATTTAAAAAAATAAAGATTTTGGCTAAAATATGAGCATGTTACTTTGTTTTGTTGCGTTTTGGTCTATATTTGTCGAACCAATATTTCCCGGAAATTCCCGGGAAACAAAAATTTCTTTCCCGTTTCCCGGGAACGTCAGATACCACCGGGAATATCATCTCTAGCATAGCTACATGGATTTCAACTTTTTGTAATAAATGATGAGGAGGCGGATAAAAAGTTTCCCACTTGAAATAAGATGAGCCGCAAAAACAAATTGAACAGGCATAGTATAAATTGTGGGTGGCATGAAATAGTTTTTTTTCAACTACAAATCTTGCATAATAGGTTGCACGCATGCAAACATAACAGCAATAATCCTGAGTGAGTGAGTTCTGAAAAGTAATACATGTTCTTGAACTATACTACACTGTGGTATAGTTGTTCCAACTTAAACAAATCCCGCAACATTATTATGCAAAGAGTTGGAGAAAAATGTACTACATGGAAAATTAAATTGCAAGGAAACCCGTAAACAAGGGACGAGTGGAATAGTTGTACCAGTAAACATTCACAACGAAAGGGTTAACTTTGGAGCTCCTCATTTCTTTACTGCATAGGAGAAACCAATGGAGAGAAACTATTTCCAGTTTAGCCAACTTGTTCTCCTCAGTCCAAAAACTGAGACAAACTAGACAAGTTGTGAAAGGAGTTTCACTCAATCTATTCTAATGATACAGAACACAAAGATAAATATATCACATTCTGACTTGACTATACAGTTAAAAAGTCATTTCATAAAACTCATGCCTCAAGCGAAACAGTATAAATTCCCATGCGAGACCGTCCAATTCAGAAACTACAAATCATAATCCCTGTCTCTTCCTTATCACATTTAGCTATAGTGAGTACAACAAACAACTTTGGATAGGCAAGATTTTTCAAATCAAAGGAATTTAGAGAGAAAACTTGAAAATACTTTTTTAATCCGTTGAAACATACATGAGATTCTTACATCCATACACACATGTCTACTGTAACACTACAGGAATGTTTTACTTTTCACCCAAACTGTTTCATCCACAAAATTAGATAGCTTTAATAACAAAAATCGTGTTTGAAAAAAGAGCCAATCATTTGAGCACCAAATAATATAACTACTAGCGACTAGGGAACAACTTGTGGTAGTATAGTAGTTAAAAGCAGTGTGGCCATAGCAGTTAGCTAGCCATATAGATGTAATGTAATAGTAGTGCATTTTCTTTGCCCTTTTTTTATAGCTAAGCAAGGGGGAGATGAAAGTACAACAACTCACGGACATATTAAATATATACTAGAACATAGCGCAGTGGAACTTCTAGCGGCAGTAACTGTCCCATAGAGATGATGATAGTTGCAGAAAGAGGAACCCTTTTTCCCAGTCCGGGCTCTCGCTCTTGTACAAGGAAATAAAAGTTTAACACGCTACATAATGGTGATCCTATCAGACATTGTTCCATTGTACACTCATCATCAACATGCTCCTTCTCTTAAAGATCTCTTGTGAAAAAGCACTAACACTAAAATAGTGCCGGCGTAACCTTTTAAGCTATTCGCTTGCAATCCATGTGAAATTTTTAAACTCAGTTTTACTAACTAACTAAAAGTCCAAGGAATATGGGAGACAGTCATTATCGTAACTATGGGACTAAACTCTTGAGGAGACTCGTTATAATATGTCTGTATGTATACTGACTAGTACTCAAGTAAATAGTGAGTAGTACACAAACTTTATCATCATAATGCTCAAAAAAGCTCATTTTTTAGTGCAATATTTTCTTGGCTTGTGCATTAGGGGGCCACTTGTATTTTTATGCTTTTACATACATTCTGTGCAAATTTTATGAGCCTTGTTATGCCAAATTGTGAGCAAAACAATACAGTTTTGAATAACTTTAGCCAGCCCCAATCTTTTTTTTAACCAAAATACTAACTTTCAATCCATGCAAGATATCTAGAAATTATTAAATGAGAATTTTTTATACCTTTTTTGCTAGAGTAGCCATCACCTGGGGAATTACTGGACATGATACATCCATTGCTATCTTCTGGACTACGAATGCCAGGGGGCACTAAGGAGTAGTTGTTGCAAGAATACCATTGATTCCTGGACCAATTTTGATGTGATCCAAGTAATCGAAGTTTATCATGGGCTAGTTGTTCCTGATCTTGTTGTGTTCCAGGAGGTATGGGCGGAGCAGACGGGAGGCCTTCAGATCCGTCTTTACGAGAGGAAAGATTTCGGAGAACTCGGTTAATGGATGATACCTGCACATAGCATGAGAATATTAAGTTCTTTGTTCAAGATAATTCAAAAAATACATGGACAGGAATCAGATATACGTGTACAACATGCATGCATTGCACAACAATACGAAATAGCTTGAGTCTCGAGCAGCGGAAAATGTGAAAGGAAAATTCCTTTGAGCCGTCATTAGCATACGAGCTTTAAATTATCATAGAATAGAAAGTTCATACGTATGACTTGGAGTGTGTGTGTGTGTGTTATGTATAAATACGTCAATAGCACAATGGGAACGAATCCTTTATGCGTTTACGACGAATTGTGCTCAAGGCGAAAAGATTTTTCACGCCTTTTGTAAATTGAGAAAAGTGAAAAAAATTGATCCAATTTTCAACATGGATTAGTTGTGGCTAGTTAGTATTTGGAATGACGAAAGGCAAATAATTTACTCAAGTAATGATAACATGATAGAGTGGAAAAGCCTATTTTGATTCCTTATCAAAAGATGTGCATGAAAGACATAAATTATTTATGGGATTTTTCGTGTGTAAAAAAAAGAGTATATCACGCTCCAGACTGTACAAGCATAAAATATTCTCAATTTTATAACTAACTAACCAGCATCTCCAGTTTTTATCTATACTAGCGCATAATATCCTCGTTTGGGCCTTCCATTCTATTCCGAATATGTAAAGCACTTCCCTGTCATACAAAAATATGCATAGACTTGAACCACACTGTCATGAGGTGGCACATCAGTATGCATATATTTGCTTAAATCGAATGTACTATCAACTCTTTCATGCTAATATAGAAAATCAATGGAAGGAAAATGCGATTCTACCCATAGTACTTTCATTTCATCATCACTGCTACTACATAGTACTATACACACACACACACACACAGTAGGAACCCAATCTACTCCTTCCAGTGTCAAACGAGGGGAGAGAAATATGAAAAACTATCGTCATTCTAAAATGTGAATGCAAAGCTTTTCTTTCCCCCCTTTACTTGCTTGCATTTTACATATAGACTGCACCACACAACACAAGCAATATTACAATCCACGTCCCAAGTACAGTTAGTAGACAAAAAATCCCATTTACTTATCACATTCCAAAGCTCAGATTATGAACCAAGGGACAGCCTCATCTAATTTATTATGCGGACAGTTAATAACAAACTTACTACTGACTAACTAACAACTCACAGGGTATAATTCTGTAAAGCATCAAACTCTTCATTTAGCGCATTACACAGTTAGTTGACTCTAGCCGATTATGAGAAGCGACTAATACGTTTTGATAAACACAAAATGACAATACACGACTAGTGCACCTAACTAACCAACTAACTAACTAGTCTAATATGCACTCATATGCTCTTTCTTGTTAATTTCCCTACTGGCCTCAAATGGACCAGGATGGGGACTCTTATCCTATATAACTTGCACAGCCAGTACAAAGTAATCTTGTGAGTTAGAAGGATGGCTGCATCAGTCATTGGATGTCTCCATCTCCCAGTAAACACATAGATAATTAAAGTTTTGACAAGATAATCAATGTGACAGTGCTGATTAGAGAATCGACGGCTCCATTATGACTACCATGGTTCAGGGAATACAAGACTGAGTGGAAAATATGAGCACACAGTGCACAAACATGTTGTTATTGTATAAGACGGAGGAAATAATGGGACTATAGTAATTGAGTGTGTTGTACTACTAACTCAGTGTGCATACTCTGTACCCAGGACCTGCTTGTCTATGGCGAGAGAGCAACAAGACTAAAAAAAAAGATGAGAAAGAAAGTGAGAGAGAAAGGGAAGGCAGGTTGGTTTTTCCACTGTCAGATCACATTAAGGGCTACAATGAGAGCAGATAAAAGTGTAAATAGGAAAAAGGAAGGAGTAAACCATAGTCAGTCAGAGCATTCTATCAAAGAAAAGAAGATGAAAGTGCATACTCTCGTATATTATATGGAAGAGATGTGCTCTGTGTGTGTGTGGACATTTTTGTTCCCAAAATATGTGTGTGTGTGTGCAGGTCCTGATCAGAAGAAAAAACCAAGTTATTTTATAGAGTGAGTGGGTGCACATGAAGAATAACACATAGTCCGGGTACCGATAGGATATTTTATGTGTGTGTATGTGTGTGCGACGGAGAAAGGCTGTGAAAAAAGATCGATGAAGATGTCAAAAGAATAGCATAACGCCTTGTCGAATTTTCGCACCAGCCGCAATCACTGACATTATGTATATGCTTGTTGTAGCTTTGGGCTGTGTACAATCTAATGTACTATTTCACGCTCATATTGTCCCCTTGATCCGTATCATCTGATCATTGGTGTACTTTTTTCTGTCGATAGATAGACTTTGTTTCTCAAATCTGGGGCTAGACCAGTAATGTGGAATTCCGGATGGTAATCAGCGTGAAATAATGCTCGTGTCAGACGACTGTATAGTTTAGTTAGTGGGATACGAAGAGAAAACCAATGAATTATAATAGTTAGTTAGTAGTGGCAATGTTTTTCCCATAGTTGGGCTTCAAGTTGAGTTTCCCAGCCTTGTGGAGTATACACGTGCTCGATTACAGAAATTAGCATCAGTAGTTTTAATTATCGTATCAAATTGGGGTTTGTCATGATAACTGCTGCTAGTGAATCGAGGTAAAAATTGGATTTGCTAAATAGAGTAAGAATTGTTTTAAAAAATGGGATCTTATCTTTTCACTCTAAAAATAAAAATACAGAGTCACGCATCTAACTAAAAGCTGAGGTAAATGTATTGCATGAATCGTTTTTCCTTCAAATGTAAAAATTAGAGTATTTTAGTCAAAGATACTGTACGTACACGATTGGAAACTTAACCAATCGGTTCTGAAAGTATCAAAAATACATCAAAAAATGGGTTTGTGAGAAGCTGGAAGGCAAAAAAGGGAGCAACAAAAAAAACCCTGGGACAACAAACCGAAACGAATGTCGGGGTGAAAAAATTGTCGGTTTACTTCCATTAGGATCATTATATGCACAGTATGAAATAACATGTCAAACGTTGTTTTTCTGTTGTCCTCGTTGTGGCGCAAAGCTCAAAACACTTTGTTCTAATTACTTCTATACATCGGTATAAGCTCGCTATTCTGATCCTTTGTCTTTGTTATTGATTCACATAGCAAATATAAATAACACAGAAGTTCGGACCATCAACGTTTTATGCTTTCAAACCTTTACTTATTTATATTATGTATATGCACCAACATTTGAATTAAAATCAACTGCGTGTGTACTTAAGGCCATAGACTTAATACGAATCAAAGCAAATATTTTTAAAAACTGCATAAAACAGTGTGAAAAATCTAAAAACGTACTAAAAAAAGTGATTTTTAGTCAAAACGCTAATTGAAATGTAAAAGAGCGAAAAAGAATGGAACTATAGCACTCATTCACTGAAACATTGGGCTCCCTGCAGTCTCCCCACAGTCATTCTGTTCACACACATAATACAAACCATGGGAACATTTAAGCATTAAGTATTAGTTCAGGGTCGATCATGCATACATTGATTAATACCAAAGAGCGAAAAATGTGAACAGAGATGGAAAATTATTGCACGCATTTTTTATCCATGTGCTTCATTTAGTAACGCACGGGTTATACAAAAATGAAGAGCTCATTTCTCATCCACTAACTAACAAAACTATTAGCATGACAAACATTAAACATGGAGATTCTCATCATCCGTATTACTCCGATTACAGGACACATATGGAGAAAGGGAAATGTATGAAATCACAGCACGAGTGCCTCCTGCCATATAAAACTCGCTCCTGATTTGTATGCATTAAGACTTATTACATTGTCCACACGGTCATCACAACACACAAATGATTATGTAAATGGTGACTTGGTCTGAAATGAGAAATTCCCCTCATCTTGAGTCCTGGGGAAGATAATCATCATCACAGCAGAGATGATGACTTATTTTGTATTTATTTATTTACTAGTTAGTTAGTTATTATTGCATGTAGGATGCTCTCTTTCTAACTAACTGTGTATTTATTTTCGGTTCGTCCATTCAGAGCTCCATATGGACTCCATTATACATAATGTAATGTATGGTTTGCCTGATATACAATGTACGGGTACTAATACGTGCACTCCCAGGGACATTGCGCGAGTTTTTATCAGCAGGACCATCTATTAATAATGAAATACGAGAGGAGAATGACAATGCCTTTGAATATGTGTAAAGTGTAGCCAACAGTAGTGGCAAGTGCGACAAACACTTTTAGAAATCAATCCTTTTCTCATCCACTCATACTACTCACTCAGTCAGTGAATGACATGGTGAGTAAGTAAGTAATCCCTGTTTTGTATTCAAATAGGGAAGGAATTCAATACTTGCTTTTCAATGGAAACCTTGTAGGCAATCGACTACTTGATCTCTCAATTACTTTTATGCTTATGTTCTGATTATGCATGTGTTGTTGTGATTTCGTTTTAGTTATAGTTAGTTAGTTAGTTATCATAACTATTAACAATAAGTGAGCCCAGAAAAACTATTTGTATTCACAAGTATTATCGCCGGTCATTGTTTCATACCGGTTGAAAGGATACAGCTCCAACTCATACAGAGTTATGACTTCTTATCTACAGAAAAATGGGAGAAACTCAGATCTAGCAGTAAATGGACAACCTGATGAAAAGATGATGAGTGATACAATAGGGGTATTCACGAGCACCGGGGTAACGGGGTATAAGGGTATTAGGGTAACTTTTCTCCATTTAACAAGACCTGATAAGACTCTGTGTTCCGCACACTATATCACAAGCTCACATGAAAACATGTGGAAGAAAAATGTGCAGCATGAGGAAACAAGAAAGGGGTCTTTTCTTTTAGTTTCCCAAGACATTTAAAGCATTCCGCTTTTACCCCATTCCAATCTACATGATCGCAATGGCTTGTAAATCCCACCACAGAATTTGAAGCAAAATTTAATATAACAAAGTTTCAAGAAACAACGAACGGTTCAGCTATTTCATATTTAATAAATGCAATGTGTTACACAATGGGCTCGTTCCATAAAATCCTTGTTTGCTACCAGAACCCAACACACATCATAAATTGCAATCTAACTCGAACTCTTTGTAACACACTTGATACATTACATGCACACATTTGATCCTCCTTCAAATTCAAATGTTATTGTGAAATCGTTAGAAAATAAATTAGTATTACTAACTAACTAACTACTACTGCTAATCAGTAATACTTGCATAAAGTATTTACTTAGCAAGAAAATATTCATATTTAACGCAATTTAACTGTATATTAATGCGTATTGGTCTTAACTAACTGTTTTTACTGTACATAACGGCAAGTATTATATAGTGATTGTATGAGCTAGAGAAATTGGTGGATGGGACCTTTTTTAAATAGGTAGAGGGACATGCACAAACTTTTTTTCTCACAAGGACGGAGGAAATGTTCCAAATCGTGTCGTTCGCTCCAACTTGCATGCGAACTTGCTCCCCAACTTCACGATTTCACACTTGACTGGTCTGATCCATAATGCAAGAGCTGAATCTGTGATCCTACTACACACACACATCGAATGCACAGTATAGCCTGCCTGCATGCACAGTGGAACGTACAGTTAGCACATACAACATGTACCAGAGTATTTTGTTGGCCATCTCATCATGTTAACAGCAGCAGGAGCATGCCATGGAGCCCGAATAAATAGTGAATTCGTTGGTTATCATTTTAGCTAAACTCCACAGGACCATAGGAGCAGACTTTTAGATGGGGAACGGTAAAATAGTCAAATAAAATAGCAGGAACATTGCTCAACTTCTTTATCCTGGATATATGAAATGAAAGGAATAACGGAGCCGAGTTGAGTTAGCTCCAACCTTTAGGAGCAATGTGCACGTCCTATTGTTATTATTATTGCCCACCGTTGTAGGCTTTTAAAGGGTATTTTGTGTCCACCAGTCTGTGAGTTGTAACTATGAGAAAAGTTGAAACCCAAACACAACCCCTTATTGCAATTGCATTACTCGGCGTTCAAGGTTTAAGAGAAAACTTTTTTCTTGCAGCCTTGTTTGTAAGTTAGTTAGTTTGTCCTATCTATAGGACTTTGTCGTGTGAGTGAATGGGTGAGACCATTAAAAAGTTTACCAATGCGTACGAATTTGTAACTAGTGTCAAATGGAACGGGATGAAGTTGAACCAAAAAGTTTCTTTCATGGTGTCTCATATTCTTATACTAGTAGTTTGGCCCCAATTTGCAGTTTATGTACGTGTAAACGTACCAAAACAGGAGGAATCCTAGTTATTAGCTAACTAAATAACTAACTTACTAACTGTTCTGGAAGAAACTGAAACTGTATTGTGGCCCAATTTGAAAAATTGCATAGGGAAAATCTCATCATGATGAATTCATGAGGGTTGAGTAGGACACAAAGCTTAAATAACTGCATTAAAGCACTATATTGATGCAGACAACTGACTAAAAACTGACAACTTGCTGGTAGTAAAAACAATAGGAGGCTGGAGATAGAGAGACAGAGAGAGAGCGAAACAGAACGATTTATGAGAATACAATGAGAGGGTTTAACTTACACTTGGTATATTGTCATTGGAACACGTTCCTTCAGATAAAAGGCGATCCCGAATCTCCCAGGCAAATATAGAAGGACATTCCCGCTTATATTGAGCAATTTTATGTACTACACTTGATGTGGCTACACGCGGTTTACTCCCACCAATAGCACGGGGACGAATTGAACCTGTCTCGTAGTATCTGTAAAAAAGACAAAACTTTCACCACCACCACAACAAGTAACATCATAAATTACCAATAGGTCACACGGGCATTCCCTATTACTCTCTCTTTTGTATGTGTACTTTTTCTGAATACTTTTGCTACATGAAACATACATAAAAGTTGGGATTTACAATGGACGAAATGATGCATTCAAACATTGTGGGAAACCAGAATAAGCCACTTAGGACTCATTTGTTTATTTGAGCATACTAATTGAATTAATGAATATATTTCACATGTGCATGCTCCCTGAGGCGGACACAAAAATCTCTCGAGACTGCTTACTTACACATATAAATTAGTTAGTTAGCACAGGTATTTATTGAGTGCGTTTTCAATTATTCCATTAAAGTTAGTTGGCTCACCCTCAGGAAAAGTACACATACCGACAGAGAGGGAGTGGATTTTAAATGATGATAAATGATATGGGATGGGATAGTACTACACCATATGAACGAGTCTGAGTTTATTGTTTTGAATGAAACTGATGTATAGTCAGTGTTGTGAGGTAATTTTGAGGAAGGATGCCAAGTACAGAGAGAGAGAATGAATGTTTTAGATTGGAGAGCAAAGTGTTACGTACCTGCCAAGGATTTTGGAGACACAGCCATTGGAGACTTGGAGGATCCGAGAAATGTCACAGGGTCTGGCACCAGAGTGTGCTAACTCGACTATCTTTTGTCGTGTGGAGTCAGGTAGAGGCCTTCCACTAACGAAGACACCACCCAATTGATTAATACCACTATGCCCTATAGAAACGCAGGAAGATATTTCCATTTTTAAAGCCTCATGTGCTCCTCCAGAGAGTTCCAAAAAGCATGTTCATGATTGTCAACTACATTTGAATAGTAGATACAAAATATGTGTGAATAACGTAGTCACGAGCAAAAAAGAAAATGGAAAATGTACCTAATGGCTGATATATCTTGTTGTCCGAAACTATAAGTAAGCCATAATAATCAGAACTGTGAGTGAGTTGGGTCAATTGTTAATTTATTTTTCGGGATGAGTTACATAGCAAGTATTTTACTTTTAGTTAGTTGGTAGATTGTAGTTAGTTAGTTAACTATCTACTCATATCAATTTGTAATCTAACACTATCTAATAAAATACTAGATCGCACCTCTATATTGCTGTGCTTGCTTGGTGGAGTTAAATGGAAATTTCTATCGTTTCTATCTAATCCAGCATTCGTTTTGAATATGGTGGTTCCGTGCGGGAGATGAGCATTTATTCTATCACTTGAAAAAATCATGAATACAAATTATACTACTTAACTAAACATGGCATCACCATTTAATGAGTAAATGAAATGAAGCAGTAAACTAATCTGTCGTTCAATTCCTCACTTCCAAACTAACTAACGAGGATGATAAAGTGAATCTATGGTGTGCGTTGTGAACGAATTCAATAAAACTAGAAACTAAAAAATTCAATTTTTTCCCCTTTTTAGGAGATAATAACCATGCAAATCGAGCTCGTCAGTATCATTTGACTAGGTAACTGAATTTAGTCGATATTTAGATTGGAGGGTGCGATTCTTATGGAAATCAGTTAGAAACGAGTGGTTAAGCTTCATAATTGCAGGAGCCAAAAGTTTTATAGATGCGGATAATAGGATAATCTAAATGGCAAGTAGACAAAATGCCTATTGAATGGAATGAAGGCAGAACACACTCACAGCTGCCCTCTGAATGCACATGCACAGAGATGTGTGTGTTATTTTTACTGGGATCACACCATATTTAAATTGGTGGCCATATCTGCCGATTAATTCTTTTCATCCGGTGCTCACCCTAATAAGCGACTAAATACGGATGACTACCTTGTTTATTTTCATCATTTACGTTAGGCGACAGCAGTCCTCATTTCATTTCTCCCCTCTTCATTTCCCCGGCATTTTTTGCCCATGCTACTGCACATACACACATAGATGGGATGGTGTACAAGACTAACTAACTGAATCAGCGTTGCTGATCAAAATGTAAATGTAGCTAGCTAGACGGGAGAATGACAATGTACATACATGTACCCATGTACGCCGCACATGCATGTGTACTATAGTTCAGAACGTAGTACAGGAATAGCTACCGACTGACTGACTGACTATGTTTACGTAAGGGATTTAATTCTATAGTCGTTTATAAAATGGAGGAGCTCTAAAGCTCTAGGCTACTATCACTCTGGATTCTGGAATAATAACACTGGCAATGCAGTTTGCATAAGTAAAACGCCGAAATGGTTTCTTCATGGAAACTAACGTGTAGTCTTCCAGTTCAATTTACATTCAAATAGTATTCCCACTGAATTTTCATACACAACACAATCTTGAAGAAATGTGATGGGGAAATTGGAATCTAGTCTTGCTAGATTAGATGGGCACAAAATGCGTGTTTTTTCAACGGGGGGTGTATGTTTATTTGGGTAAATAGATTGTTAAAAAGACGATGAGAGATGTCATGTTTCGAGAAGACAACATAATTTCTTTTTTTGGACGTTTCCATTTCCATGTTGAAATGAAATACCAAAAATTGCTTTTGTCAATGTAGTATGTGTCATGTGGGGACCTGTCTCTGTGTGAGTATACGAATTTGTGTTGCACATGATTTGATTTTAGTCCTGGTGATTTCTGGGATGGGAACAGTGGGAAATAATTGACACAATTCAACTATATTAACTAGATTTCTGTTTAAATTTCAACAGACATTTATGAAACTTTTCGTTTCATAAATATGGTAGTCTCTAGTCTGCAAGCATACAAAAAAAGATGCATTTATTGAAGGATTGGTTTGAGTCAGGACGCAATTCACTGCAACATTTCTATTTTTCTGACTGACTTGCCGATCAACAATAGGAATGCAAGTTCATGAGTATGAAAAGGCAATTAGATATTTGGTACGCAGTTTGTTAACAAAGCTTTTTACTTATGAATGACACTTATGAAATGTGAAAACCAATTGCACAATGTAAACTAAAAGGGATTGAATGGAATAAATGTTTAGAAAGCATGCTACTACTTCACTTTGTTGGTCTGCCTATTCTTCCACTATGCACCATTATGATTGGAAGCACTCTAGAGCTCATAATAATAATATCTACTTATGAGCCAGATACACATAACTTGAGCCTCCTTTACTGCTGTGCACTCCTATTAATAGTATCTATAGCTTCTTGAAGTGTTTTTAAAAAATGGAATGCACGAGCTTCCCAAAAAAAAGCCCATTCCATTCTTATCGTCTTAGCATCTTGAACATGACAAAAGTGAATATGGTCATTCATGGAGTGTATAGAATTTTTTTGCTCCCATCATACGGGTGCTTTATGAAAAAATGTTCATTGCTGTGATCAACCATTATCATTATTATTACTTTTATCGTTTTCTACTGTCGACATTCATATACAATGGCAATAATAGTCGTTTCCTCACAATAGTTAGTTTCTTAGGGATTGTGGAACTGCTCAGTCAGTGAGTATAGTCAGTAAGTAAGCTACATATTTTCTATGAATGGTGGAATTACATTCCATTTTTCCTAAACTACGTACGCACTCAAACTCATGTTTTTGATATGGATGTAAATTCTTTTAGTAAGAATAAAAAGACAGCTTTTAAGTATAATATAACATTTTCATTCCATGAAGACGAGGACTGACTTAACGTGAATTTTATACACTAACTGACTAACTTAACTAACTATTTTTAAGTCAAGCTATGGTCACAAAAGGACCTATTTTTAAATTGCAAGAAGTTTACAGCTAACACAAAGCCACTTTTACTCACTCTACTTCAGACACAATGAAGAAGGCAAATATGTGATGCTATAGTATGATATAATATGGTATTAGATACCTGAGAATTCATTCATAACTAACTGACTGCATACACAGAATAATAGCCACTTCATGTCATCATGTACGTTAGTATAGTAGTTAGTTAGTTAGCATGTTTTACCGGTCCTTTTGCCCTTTCAACGGAGATAATAGAATAATGCACGGGAATATGTCATATGCAGAGGACGTTTTGAAAGTCACCGTACAAAAAGGTCACATGTATATGTCTGACAAGTATGGTACGTTATGTACATTCATAAAACCAGAGTTAGTTAGCTAGTACATACATATGAGTGAGACATATTTTCTCCCCTTGTTTGACTGAATGACAAATCTTTTCATGTATTTCTCTACAACTTCTATTATCATTGTTATGAACATTTTTTTTCACCCAAGTTTTCATCACTTGGCTACAAAGGCATTCGAAAAGAAGGTCCATTCGTTCCCTTCTTTTTTGAACCCTGTGTCATTTTTCAGTCTCACTTTTTTCCCTCCTTTTATCAACGCCTTTATTGTCATTGGCAAGTAGGACCCATCAAACCCTATTTAGCAGCAGTTATGAATGACGGGCTCTCATAATCATAATAATGCAGACAAGCCGAGACCCGTTTGGCCAGCTTTATATTCCACACAACAAGAGGTATGTAATGTATGTTACTATAGTCAGTTGTGCACAAAAGGTTACAAGAGCATTTCGGGATTCAAGTGTCGAGTGCTTTTGTTCATACAAGTCAACAGTAAATAATGACATGATATGCACCCATGTCTAATGCTACCGAATTAAGTTGTATACCCTGTAATCAGAAGGATTTCATTCAATGGGGCTATTTAATTAAAGTAACAAGCTCTGTACCGGGCTAAAAATGGCAGTCGGAAAAACACTTATATTTGTTATACTCTCAGTTAATTATCTTTCTTTGGCTATTGAGGCCAAACCTGACTTTTTTAAAATGTTTTCGTTTTGCTTTCAAGGAAGCGTAACAGTATCAATTTTGCTAAATAGTGTGCATGAAAGCAGATGGTGTGGTGAGAGTTTTTCTACGTTTTTTTGGAATCAACGATGAAATATGGACATAGAGCACATCATTATAAACTTCCTATCCATTAAAACGTGGACATATAGATGACTCCTGACTCCTGCTATTATCTTCACTATTGTTATAAACTTTTTTTTACTGTTGCACACTCCACTCAAAACATTTGCGGATATCCTGAATTTACTCCTCACACAATATATGAAAGTGTGACCCGGCCACTTTGATAAAACTAAAAGATCGTGTGTGGGTTCAGTCACTACTGACTGTACTGTGTGTGCATCATCCGAGAAAGGGCACTTCCGTTTTCTTTCACAACTTTGGGTCATGGCTACACACTGACAACAATATCAGAGGAAATTTAATAGGTTCATCATATCATTACAAAAACAAAATGATTGGATTGTTTTCACACAACAACTTTCAAAGTCTCACACTATCCTGTAACAGTTTTCACTCACTAACTAAACACAGTTGTGTGCAACAAAAAAAGATAGTCCATTCGTCAAAACTATACTAAAACTGCTACTACTAATAAACGATACTGCTATATAAAGTTACTATGGACCAAACATAACGTAAAATTGACTGATAGTGATAACCAACTATTAAAATTAAAAAACCATATGATAGACGATAAAAGCAGGATTTGATGGGAACAAAACCAATGGAGTCCCAAATGGGCCTTAAAACTAAAAGAGCGTAACACGACCAAGTTCTGTGAACAGGCAAGCTTGGGACTCCCACTTGACTGTCAGTCAGTGTGAATACGGCGATTTAGGATGCAACTTTCCCGTTGTCTCTCTTTATCTGGGACTCTGTGAGGGAGGGAGGGTGAACAAAGAATCCGGAAGTAAGAGCCTCAACTGAATGCAAAACTCGTATTTAAGATTTTCACACAACAAAGGGGGGGGGGGATTACACTGGCCATCAAAAAAGGGTGGAATCCCTCTGTGGAAAACATTTTTCTCGTTTTTCCGGTAACTCGCATCACTTGCTCATTAAATCACGGAAACATTAGCTTTCATGCCCAAAGAGATAATGAATGATAATGTGTATTTGAGTGAGTTGAGACCAAAGCCCAATAGTAATAATGAATAGGGGAAGCGACATTTATTATTGAGTAGTGCATGCATTTTTCTTCTCCTCCAGGGAAAGATACACTGATCCTTATAGTGATAACAGTAATGTATGTTGCAGTTTAGTTAGTTAGCTAGCTACTGCATAAGTTGGTTGGTTAGCCACCCATTTGATTTTGATAATATACATGGTGAAAACTTTTACCACTATAGTTAGTTAGTTGGATTTCTAATACGAATAATAAGCATCCGGCTTCTTTCTCGCACTCCAGCATACGCACGCACCATATATTGTTACAGAATATTGTGAAAGACAGAACTGGCTGACTGGGAGAGAAAACAGGAAAGAGAAAGAGCTATTTTATATGCATGCATTATTACCCATGCATGAACGAGTCAACATCATGAGCTACAGGATGAGTACTCTTCTTTCATGAAATCACATCTTGTGTGAATATGCATAATTCATAGGAAACCACAGATATATTGAGTGAGCACACACTGAAAGTTTAGCTACGGTTGGCACACTGTCATTTTCTTGCTAACTGGAGATTATCTTATTGACAGAATTTGAATTGCATTCTGTAGTCCAGTCTAAAATTGCTGTTCTTATGTGCCATATGATCATGACACTAATTTTTTGTACTTTAAAAATATACAACTATAAACATTGCAATTTGTCCATTTTGAACAGTGTATGTTTAATTGCCTTCTGAGAGTAAGCTCAAATCCTCCTACTCAACGCTCCTGTTGAGTGACTCTTAAAGCATACATTTCCAGTTTTTAGTTTTGTCGACTTTTTGAAACTCCTTAAAAAAACCTTTCATTTTCAAAATGCTTTAAACTGGCTTTAAAATATACGCACTTTTTAAGGTGTTTAGTTTACATAACTAATTGCAAACAGACTCTGTGAAACTATATTAGTAGTGCTAACTAACTACGATTTATGATGTATTCCAAACACCGTTCAGTATGGTCTGATTCAATACTTGTCCGGGTATATTTACTCTGGAAATCTATTCGTATTCACGACTTAACAAGAGAACATTATGTCTATGTAAGACTGCTGATTCAGCAAAGCCTATTTATCATGCAAACACTTCACATTTAGTTATTCAAACACATTGGAATAAACCACGACGTAACATCTATAAAATCCCATTATAAAAAAATGCTTATTTAGCTCGTGTTTGTTTACATACAGGACACTACTAGCTAACTAACTATTAACTTCTTAAATCCTTAATCCTGTATGATTAATGCTCATCTCCCAAACCACTGTTTATGAAACTAACTAACTAAATCACCATACTAAACTCTCCCTACTAACTAACTAACTAACTAACTTGCCAAATAATTATTCTAACTTATTCAAGACAGTAATTTTGTGTGCTTTATCACCTTTGTGGGGCATGGGATCCGTTGAGTTGACGTTCGCAGGATGATGAGAATTGGAGCCCGGCCATGAGGCTACGGGCGATAACTGGGAAGCCGGCAGAATGATGTTGTACTGACTACAACAGTCTCCAACACTTCTTCAACTTTCTTTTTCCACCGCAGACAAAAAAACTGTTACAAACTCTCTACCTCTGAGTCTTTTTCACTCTGCATACAAAACGGAGCAAATAGTCGCACTTGCAAATCTCAGATATTCAGTTCTGACTGTAGATTTCACACAAGTTTCCTTATATTCAGTTGCTGGTGAGTCAAATGAAAAATTCAACAGGAGCCAAACCAAACCACTATTATTCTTATTGTGTACAGACAGTTAGTTACAGTTTCACATATGGATGAATCTGTGTTGCGCTGCACACAAGTTAGTGGCCAAGTTAGTAAAAATTCCCTTTTTGAACGCTTTTTTTAGGATGATGCTGGAGAGATGAGGTGGTCCGGAGTGAGGAGTGTGAATGGTGCAAGTGGCGAGAAACGAGTGTTGTTTACCTGCCACAGTGGTCCCGTACACATGGGAAGAAAGAGTGAGATGAGTTGTGGAGAGCTTGAGAGGACATTCTTTGGCTTTGGAGCCTGCAGTTAGTTAGTTAGTAGATAGGTTAGGGTTATGCATGGATCGTAAATAAAGTGCTATGGACTGGGAATGAGGGAGGGCACGCCTCTTTCAGTGAGCACATCCAGCCCTAGTTTTCTCTCAGCACCCTCAGCCAATGGGGGAACGGAACTTGTCCAATGCGCCGGTCTCACAGCTCCGTCCTTTTTCCTTTTGTGTGTGTAGTGTGTGTAAGGAGCAGCGTTGAAGAGCATCCATGTGTTTTATGCAAAACCAAAGCGTGCGATCCATCATCGGTTGCTGAAGATGGAGGAAAGCGTTCAACAGGATCACAAGTGTGATAATTAGTTAGTTAGTTAGTTGGCTAGTTTTGAGGTGAACAAATTATTGTTCTTCTGTAAAAGTTATATGCATCTAATAACTTGTTTCGTTTAGATGGACCTAACTAATTGTCTTGTGTCGGATTCGGGATTGTTCGAAGGTCGTTGTATTTTTGCTTTGGTTGGATAGTGAGTAAATGGTTTTTAGTATTGTTTGCAGGGGTCTCTGAAATGAGGCGTAGGCAATGGTTTCCAGGTGTGATTGAGATAGCGTAAAATAATTAACCGCTTTTGAGGGAAATGATATGGTTTTGTTCTGCTATTAAAATGCATTAGTTAGTTAGTGGCGCATGGCGTCTTTGGACATTGGTTTTGGTTTTGGAAAGCCAAACAATTCAGGTTACAGTGGTACATGACCGAAGCTTTAGCATTGGATGAAAACTTCTTTATTGTTTATTGATCATCAAAGTATCTTTTAACAAGGTAATTACACTTTGTGTATAAGTTAAAACTATGGTATATATCATTAGTTCCTCATCATAATAAATAATGCATTCATTAATCACTCAAAATTAAGTAGCTTAACTGCTTATCATTCTATGGCTATATACTGGTTGTTCACTCTCAAAATCTTAACTCATGATCAAAAGTCTTCTCCTATACTGATAAATCATAATGTATCATTAAATACACAACAATATTCAGATCAAGCTGATTCATATGTATTAAGGACTAAACTTAACGCCGCTGCAAAGAGATTGAACTGCAAAGCTTCTGTGTAAGTAACTTGTACATACATAGACAATATAATTTTTTCTTCTAGTTAGTTACGTAAAACTATGAGACATAATGTTTTGTAAGATTAATGTGCTACACGCAATGCGGTCTAGACGAAATACATCCAAAACGTGATTGAACTTTGAAGATTGTTGTGTAAAATAGTTTTCTTTCACCTGTAGATCTTAACAATGCATTTTCACATAATACTCATAAAAAGTAACATCAGTAAACAAAGTCATGAATCTACATAAGCTGTATTTGCCATATCAAATCCTTAAAATTTGATGCCTATTGAAAATGTAGTTAATTAAAAGAAGAAGCTGAAATTGAATATATAAATATCCCTGATTCAAGTACTGCTATTAATTCACCCGAATTCTTGACGAGCCTCCACACCAAAGCCTTTTTTGATTTGCTTTCAACCGAAGCCAGTGAATGATAGAAAAATTGTGCTGGTGATCTATGAGAATTTTCTGAAATGTGTTTCAAGGAATATTGGAGTGGTCATTTGGATTCCAGATTTTGAAAGCAAAAACTTAACAGAATTTGACTAGAGTGAAAGAGAAAAAAGCTATATCAATTGATTCACGGTTGTTTGACTCGAGAATAAATGGAAACGTAAATGGTAAAGCCGTTAATAATTGTCTTGCATTTATCCTTTTAATGTAAGCTCGCAGGAGCCATTAATAATGAATAGCAATCAAACTCAATGAATAGCAAACGTATAAATACTTGTATTGGCTTGCGTACGACTGGAAGTGTGAATAACTGAAGCGTAATAATCACATCCCTATTGACTTACCTTTTGTGCCCATTACTGCATGGAGTAGTGAGTAAGTGAATTTTTCTCCAAACTAGTAATAATACAAAAATTGGTGCATGCAAAAGAAAATGCAAGTTCAATCATTAAATTCTTCCACAGTCTGAATTTATTTACAAGTCCGCCTGGGTGGTACATTATATTACACTCCCGTCCTCCAACCATTCAAGTATGACAAGTGGTCATGCAGAGCAGTTCATTTGAGCACTACTCATGTGTGAAATTTTCATCAGAAATCCTCTGTGGGCCCACGAGACGCTATATATTTGCTCTGGCATCTGCATCATAAACTTCCGGATGCAAAAACGAACTAACTCAAGGTACATATTCAATCGTGAAAAAATCACTGGCCTCAATCCACTCCTCATTCACAAAAATATTTAATATGATACTAAATAAATAGGTTTGAGTACCTATTATGTCTATGGACCATCAATATTGAACAAAATATTTTAAACTTTTAAACATATTCATTCATAAAACTACTGATCAATTCTAATTAACACACAAATCATAAAGATTGGGCGATTTCTTACCATAAAAGTATATACAAATGCAAAGTGTATTATGCTTCCCCCATACACCCCAAAAATGGGTGTGTAAGATTGAATTACCCAGAAAGGAAGCATTTTAGAAACTACCTGTTCAAGACAACGCATTATAATAATCACTTGAACCAGATTAAATTAAAGCAATAACACTGAAATAAAGCATAGGATGTCCCCCTTATTTGATAATCACTATTATCATGCCAGGGAATAAAAGTGGTGACTGTCAATTCAACTCCTCAGGAAAACTAACCTAGCATTACAAGGCTACCAGTCCTCACCAGCTGAATGAAACTGTTAGATTCACGTAGAGTCATTGTCATTTGTAAATGCTCCTTCGTGGCCTTATGTATACATTCACTTGAGAAGTCGACTGCTAAATACAAATCAAGTTATTCTTGCTTCAATAAGCAGAGCGACAGATTTGGTTCAAACATCATGGTATGGTGGGAAAGTACAGTATCAATCCTTACCTGACGGGGAAGTGAAGGAATTCACATGAAATTGAAAAAAATGTACTCAGCATGGCTCTGGTATGTGGTGAAAAGGGATGAATGAGAGGAGCTTAGCGGCATACAGGGAGACCGGAATGGAAGCCTCAATTAAAGAAACCGACGCTGCAATTATGAACAGACTCCTGTTGCCTCATCCATTCAATAATGGTTAGGCCGGAACATGGCAGCTTTATTCAATGAGTAACACAACAAAAGTGAGCACAATGAGCTCACATTATGTATGTATGTATTTAGTTTCTCCTGTACTCTCTGACTATTGACTAAATGTGAGTGAAGTCACCCCTAAAGGGCATGGAGCCCTATATACACTTTACGCACATGATGTAATGTACTACCTAGCTTACTTACTTAGATACTAAACAGCATACAATCATGTGCGTTTGCATTTTTCGCTAATTTATGCAAAATTAATGTTGCACTAAATATTTACTTCAGGTTGAAAATTTACTAATATGTAGCTATATAGAAGCTAACTAGCGTTACAGAGTCATCAATAAGAATCATAGTGTCAGCAAGTAACTACTGCATGCACATGTAATGCATGTAATTTTTCCGTCTAACATCTTAGCTACTGTTCGTAAGTTCATAATTTCTAAATAACTAGCACTAACTGTGTGCATAAAGCTGTCGGTGTGAGTCTGAAAGAAAAGGATTATAGGATGCTGGTAGTAGTAGCAGTAGTAAGTAATCACCCCATGTAAAACCAGGAGCACAAAGGGATACAACAATAGAGTATTTGGTAAGTATAAGGAAATAAAACATGGTGCAAAAGTATGTACGACATTACATGAGATCTTTGATGGTAGGTTTGATGGAGAAGAGAATGTGGTGGAAAGATTTGTATGTAATTCTGTGGGACAAGTGAAAGAAGCTGAGAAAGAGACCCCCGTCGAGATTTTTGGCAGTGGTCTATTCAAGTCGGAATTCACCTGTGTCGTCCACACAATGGTGTCCCATAGATTAGTGACCCTCCTTGGTCCTCCTTTGCCAACCTTTTTCCACCCTGACTCCAGGAGTCTTCATGGGATCCACAACCGATCTCTCACTTCATTATTCGTGGTCCGAAACAATGGGACAACTAATCCATGTCCTACTGCTTTCATTATTGTCACCATCTATCTAAAGGAATCTATTATGATCAGGTACGGGTTTCTTTCATTTGTGTCCTTATCATGTCTGCGAAGACTGACAAAATATATATTTGCCAGTTTAAATTGTACTGTACTACAGAAGCACAATTTTAATTGCAATTTTTAGCAGACTATTTGTGTTTCTTATTTTTTTGGTTTATTTATTTATTCGAGCAGTAAATCTTTATTTGATGGGCTAATACTGCGCAACAAATATGCATCCCTGCATTCATGCGCACACAATTTTTTATTGACAATCGTTTTGGAGTAGAAACGTTAGTGCGTGCTTCCTAATTCAGTTTGTTGCTTTTATGACTAGCCCAAGATATTTGAGCTGCATTAATGGCATATGCCAACCTAATATGTACTAATCACTTACAATGGATTTGCACGAATATAGACTTTAAACGCGAAAAAATAGTATGTGATTTCGGTAGGAAAGTTTGTACAGCTTATTTTGGTCTTGAATGAATAAATTTTGTGTTTACAAAAGGTGCATATATTTTGATAACGGAATGACCTGATACTAAACACGAAAACACAGAGTTCAAGTGCTTATAAAAGAAACGAGATGTCGCATAAACCCTGCTCTAGTGAACTGAAATTCTCTAAAACAGGTTATTGCTCAACCTTAGATAATGCCACAAGAATTGTATGCTGGTTTTTTGCAACGAATTCTAATGACGTTTGAAAATTTTTTAGGATTCAAGGGAAATCTAATAACATCAGATTTTTTATAATGATCTTATTTTATGGAATAGTATCGGTCTCTCGGGCAGTGTCTGGAGATTAAAAATCCGTCAAAATACACATGAAACCTAAGCAATACGCTGAACTGCAGTTTTGACAACCAGAGAAATCTCAAGGTTTGATTTACGATGCAAAAGTTGTAGCCAAAAGGATTTCTTGCCAACTTACCTTGATAAAATCTTGTATTCAGCATGCACATAAGATCTCACATTAGAGACAGCCGAATCTTTATCTCTTGACACAGATTACTTTTAGTGATGTATACTGTAAACAACAAATGTGAACCCAATACCTCATGTTTACATTCATCTAGTAAAAACTATTTTTGAAAACAAAGTAGTTCTAGTTCTAGCAAAAGATAATGCTGCACAGCATAGATGAATGACATTGGAAAGCATACTATGCCAATCTAATGCTGTAGGTTTGCTCGTCTAGAATCACTTAACGATAATTGCTGTAGGAGAGCAGTTTATTTTCAACTAAACCCAGTGAATTATATTGTCTTTTTATGCAGTTGACTTAATTAGTTGACACCTGCACCTGTATGTATAAAATTTTGAGTAGAGGCATCGAATTACAAAAGTCTGACGTTTTTCTCATGCAGTTCAGTACCGGCTAGCAAGACAGACTGTTAAAGTAATAAAGTTCTTGCGCAACTGCTGCATGTTACATATAACCCATGCAGCCATAGCAAATGCAATTGATTCTCTAATTTTTTATTATGCGTGACCTTGTACTCACAACCTTCATTTTTTGGTATTCGAGATACAATGCGAAAAACAGATAAGTAGGCTAGTTAAAAATGAATGATCCGTCCATTGATCAGGAAATGTGGTTTAATATATTGTGAACCATTTTGTGATAACCTCTATGATATTTATTTACTCACTTGTACAGATTACACTTGAATATAAATACGCTTTCATTTCTGAACACTAACAATGAATATAGTCTTCCATTCAATTTCATAATGTTTGTAAACAGCTCAAGTTTTCAAAACTTCAAGTATCGTTAATATAAAAGTAATCAACCAACCAGTGCAACAATTATGTAAAATTCATACGCTTCTAGCATTCTAGAGTAGAGAATTAACGAGAGGCAACACAAATTAGCTTAAATCCTTCGTACAAGTTAACTGTGACTAACTAGAGGAGGGGGTGAATTTTTTTTGAGCAGAGGAATGATCCCGAACTATTTTTAAAATTCCGCTCTAAATATTATCAAATACAATTCAACATAGACTTTAAGTGCAAGTCCCTGGTTGGTTTTCAATTGCTACGTTTAGTAGTACAATAAAATTAGATGAGTTCTTAAGGTAATCAATTACTAGCAGCTAACTTTGACCTGCAATTTTAAATTGTATTAACTAGTTAGCCTATAGCATTTGTTTGTCTTACCACCTAATTCACTCAACAATTTTTAGCTAATGAACATGCAGAAAACATTATCCTACGTAGGAAAATGGGAAAATCGTACTTTTTCATCAGTACGCAACACCCAATGGAGTATGGAGAAAACATTGAAAAGGGATCGGTATTTAGTTCAATTTACAAATGACATACCTGGTAAATGTAGTTGAAAAGCGAATTATGTGTTATTAGAAAACCTTATTTTATAAAAAACACCATAATATTCTTTTACTGATGCACGCTAGATGAAAATACTTTCAAAGACACTTTTCTTCTCACACACGATAAGTACTTATTTAACATGTAAAAGCTATTATGTTTGCCTGCGGCTACGAGTTTTTCAACAGCCACACAAAAAAAATCGACTAATTAACTAGCAGAAAATAGAAAAATTAAGCAATAATGGGGAAACAAGAAATTTTAAAGTTTACATTGAAGTTTGAATAACTTTTTTAAACATGTTTTGAGGTCAAACGAAACTATTGCACAGCATAGTTTCCTTTTCATGCATACAGCCTAATGTAACATATTAACATATTCTCCAGGACAACAAAAAGGTAGTAGCTACTAGGCGTCTATATGCTCTGGTGTTCATAATTTTTTCATGCGGAAATATATAATGAAGGAGCAAAACTAAATAATAACTTTTTGGTCATATTTCAGACAATCAGTTATATATAGTCAATTTTGGCATCGCTGAAGCATTTAGTAATACTTCCATTGCACTTTAGCGTAAGAAAAGTTAATACCGTCAGTTCCTAACTTTTGTATTTACTGGGCTCACTGCTCTAACATGTTTTTTGGGTAGACATGCAAGGGCAAAAACTGGCTCACGGAAAACAAGCGAGCACACTTCATTCAAAATGTAATGTAAATGTTGCATAACAAACTAACATTCAACCCTCCCAAATGTATGAAAGTATGAAGGTCAAGAATATAATACGCTCCTGATATGACAACCTACGAGATGACAATAGTGTAAATAGTGCCTTGGTTTAATTGCATAACGTGTGAATGTATACGAGTACATTGACACTTTTAATGGATCAAAGCATTAACTCAACATGAATTATTTAACTGTATAAAAGGACCTATTCAGTTTAATTTAGAAGTTCCCAGTAGACTGTGCTTCATGAATATCACACTACATTTAACATATTTCATGATATCAATACATAGTTAAAAGTTACATGATCAAGCATTATAACAATCCATCACATAAATAACAAGAAAAACCAATAAACATAAAAGAAATTCAAAATACAAACGCATGATAGATGTTTTCTGTTTCAACCAATTCATAATATTATCAAAGTTACAACAATAACGCTAGAATTCCACTAAATGTACGCTAGTGATAATTAAGTTTTTAGAAAAATGGATTCTAAACTAGAATCTTGCTCGAATATACACGGAAGCCACATCATGTTCTCCGTATCCAAGGCGCTTCGCATGCTTATAGACTTCATTAGCAGATGCGGCTAGAGGGAGCGGCTGTTCCAGCTGATGTCCAATCCCAAGAGCCAGATTTAAGTCTTTCTGCATGTGCTGCAGTGGTTGCTGAGTTGGGAATCCACCGTCAATGATTGCTACACATATGAAAAAGGTACTATACAATCTCCCCATAAGTATGCTTTCCAAATTGTGGGAGAATTTTTTTGTACTACTTACCGGCACCCTTTTCCTTAATAAGTGGGGAGCACATGCTCGTTAGGGTCAAGATCTCCATGACATCCCGTTGCTGAAGGCCTGCTCGGTCTGCCAAGGCCATTCCTTCTGCTAGTCCTCCCAAAACTATCCCAGAGATCAACTGCATTACAAGATTCATCTTGGAAGCATTCCCAGTGTCACCTAAACCAAACAAACATGCATTTAGCCCACAACACTATAGAAACAGCACTAGGGTATACCGACCACGTTTATCCTAGATGAATTATCTACAATGCAGATTAGCCAGACTGGAAACTGGAAACTACAAAAATTACCGAGGAAAAATGAGTGCTTTCCCATAGCTTGAAAAGCTGATTGACAATCTTCATATAGTGAACGGTCCCCAGACGCAATGATCACAAGTGTCCCTTCTTCGGCTTCAGTCTTACTTCCCTGGATCTGGGCCTCCAAAAAGCGTCCACCTCGTTGACCAACTGCAGCAGCAATGTCATGGGAAGTCTCGGGGTCAATTCCAGTCATTTCCACGTAACCTTTGTTAGCGTTGATCTCTTGCAGCACTCCACAATTTCCGAAGAACATCTATACAAAATAACCAAAACCGACATACTTTATTGTAGCCGCTGCTTCACATATGTACTTTCTTACAACTGGCTAAATAACTACACTATAAGTTTTCATACGTCTTTGGCAGCTTGCGGATCCGACACACAAGAGACAGTAATATCCGCCGACAAAACCACATCAGACGGAGTCATGCCCTGTTCTGCACCAGCATTGGTGAAGTCCTTACACTGAAAATATCAACAAAAAATCTTGGTTCAGGTTCTTCATATACATTTCTAGCCAAAATATTTAGTTAGCAATTTCATACACGAGAAATTTCAATTTATTGTTATGCCAATGCCAAACGCATTCATTTCATAGAAAAGCATGAAGAAACAAAGGAAATCATTCATCAGATTCACAACTTATGCTTGGCAATGCCAGCGTCGCAGTATGACGCACTACAGTTTTCCCGCATGTATCTACGCTCTGCATTCTCTTTACACCTAGCTTTTCAAAAGTGCGCAACAACATTATAGCAATTTAGAACAAAGCAAAAAATAGAAATTCCTATTTTCCATTTACATGTTCAATTAAAGTTTATAGTCAGTAAACATATTAATTTGGTTTGGAAAGTTATCTTCCAAACCAAGAAACCAACTGATGGTTGTGTAAAGCAATAAGGACTGTCTTTCAGTCTTCAGTTTCAGTCGCTCGCAAATATAGCAGTGAAGCGAAATTGGGAACCTGCCATTACTAATACGAGATTATTGCTGAACAACATGCACAGGGAAAATTCATGCCTGTATCATAATTAAATGATAATTTGCAAGCAAATCAAACTGTAATAACCATTTGCATACGTTATAAAGCAGTTGTTGTTTCCAGAATCAACATTTTCAAGATTATAGAACACAGCTGTTGAAGTGGTTACATACATATACGAGTGAGAATATCAACTTTAATAAAAGCATAATGTGCTCCCGCTGTCTAGTTTACGTGATAAGCCATAATAAAATTGCTCCCAATTGACTGACTGATTGAGTGAGACACAATTGCGAGTTTTTTATACATACATATTAGTGAACAACGAGGTGAGAATGTTAAACTTTTACTTCACCATTACCATTGTTCAATCCACCATGCCGCTGCATTAATATAATGAATTGGAAAATAATCTCACTGCCGTCGTACTGCATACAGCACACTAACTAACTAACTTTGTTATCTTTATTTACGACGTGAAATGTTTTGTTTTTCATTTTGTTTACGTATTCGTTAGTTGAAGTGGAAGTTAGCATGGTACGTTTAATCTCCTTCGTTAAAGCATAAGCGTCAAATACACTCTCTGAAACAACGTGAGGAATGCATAGTGAACACATATTACATACTACTTACAATACTTGTAACGTGCATACGACACACGGTGTAAGCAAAATAAGAGTACAGAACACACAGTACTACTACCTAGCTAATACCAGAGAACTATAAACGTTTAATCTGGGACCTATCCTATATGTACGTAGCTGCTGACTCTCTGCTGATGATCAAAAGCTGCTCACGATATGGTGCACTCTGTACGCTGAACTCTGTATAAAGCCACAGCGGCACTTGCTATGTATAACAGTACCCCACCAAAAGTATATAGGCAGATGAGAATGGCCTGAAACCATAAGCAGACATTGCCGAGCTGACGAGCACCTCTCGTCGTCTCTCGTCGCAGTTAACTTTGTAACGTATCTAGAGAGAGAGAGACAGAGAACACTTGCTCTCAGTGGCTTTTTTATTAAGAGATACATAGTGCAAGAAAACAGAAGGAAAAAGGAAAGCCGTAGGAAACAGAACCGATACGAACCAGGCAGTCGTAGAAAAGTTGTCAGTTGACTACAAAATTGTGTTCTGCGCTGCCTTCAATTTTCTAGAGACGAAGACGAAGCAAATCCATCGCAGTCGTTTTTCCCTAAAAGGAATAGGAACAGTGGAGTGAGAGAATAGAATTTGCTGCTTATTTTTTAGTTTTTAAGTTCAATTTAATGGACTATTAATTCAGTTATCTTCACATCATCGCCATTTACTGACTCCTACTGTATTGCTAAAATATAGTGCACTAATTTAATCCTAAATATGGTAACTGTACCCTATATCTAAAGTCTGTATTCATGAGAGACTTATACGAGATTCTCAAGGTGAGTTACCCGTTTTAATTTCGAAAATTCATGTTTCACAGAATTAGTTGTCCGTTGGTAGATAGTCGTAGACTGAAACGTGTCTGTGAACCAATCTTTCAACTATCCAACTATTAACTAACTAACCAAAGGTAGCAACTGCAACAGTGAACATTGTAAATCAAATTACACAGTTGCTATGGGAAATGCGCCTACCAACATGTTACGAATAGGTACTCAGGGTCCGGTTTTAGAACTTGGGACACCTGAAAAATTTTTAAGTTTTTTCAAACACCATGTTGACCGACATTGCAACCTAACCTAACCTAAACTAAACATAGTGTTTGAAAAAACTTAGAAATTTTTCAGGTGTCCCAAGTTCTAAAACCGAACCGTACTCAGGACTCGAAGAATGTTTTCAATCAATCAATTATATATTTAAGGATTGTTCATGTACGTCTATTAATTTCTTCAATGTCACTTGAAAACTTTAAAATCTCTAAATCTCACTCAAGAAGCTTTATCATAGTTTAGGCTATATCACAACTACATTTCATAAAATGATTAGGTAATCTATTAATGTTGCACTTCGCCCATGGGTGATGGCTATAAACGCTATTAACAGGGATTTTTATCTGCTTCAAAAAATATACCAATTAATTTAGTTAAAACATGATATCTGTAAATGAAATTGGGTTTTGGCCAAACGCATTATACTTTTTTACAATTACAAAACAAGTTACCGTACCGCGTTATCTTCTTTATGAACACTTATCTCACGTTTAGTGGTGAGATTTAGATCTATCGCCAAGGCAATATGTACGACAAATAGAGTAAATACGCTAAACCAAAAAAAGCACTCATCGTCGTCCAACTAGATCAGAATTCAAGTCAAATCACTAATATTAAACAGACAGTTCGATATAATGACATTTGCACACCAGACGCCCAATAAAATTTGCAAGACCGGTCAGTCAGGCAGCTATCGAATTAAGTAAATGTCACAGCACAGATATCTTTATTACAACCCCAACAACCCAGTAGGATAGGAAAAAAATCCAAAATGTATTCTCATTTTGTTGACAATACATTGACTATCTCATGCATACAATATAAAGCCTTGTTTGGATTAAAAAAAACCAGAATTTTATCGTTTCTAACTGACAACTGATAAAGTTGGGAGTGAATTGGTACCCGAAGCTAGAAACAGACTTGCAGTATTGATTTTTGCTCTCTTAATTTTTCCTGTATAGATCATGTTTGTGAGTGCACCGGGAACCCATGATTTCACACAGCCAACAAGCACTGGGTTGTGAGACAAAGAAGAGACAGATGGCAACTTCAAGGGCAAGCAATGGAAATTTTCGAGCTCAGAGTTTCCTGTGTTGTCTTCTTGTCCTTGTACTCTTCTCGGGCGCGTTCCAAGTGGACGGAACGCCTGTCGGGAAGAACAACTCGATGGAGGACTCAGCGACAGTGACAACACTCCATCAGGAACTCTCATCACAACAAGGACATGGGGAGTCTATGGACACATACTGGAAATGTCCCCAACCCTGTCTATGTAGCTATTTTGATTCTAGTCGTACTCTACACATAGACTGTTCGGAAGGGAGACATGTGAACCCAGCAGAAGGATCGGACTTGGAGCTGAGACTGGAAGCCGGAGGAGTGGATCACCTTAGCTGGACATCAGTTACAGTGGACTCCACCAACGTTGAAGAGTTTTACCCTCGCAGTAGAGCTAACCATGCCCTCGTAACGTTCACACTAGTTGACGTCAAGTTTGACCCTTTAGTAGTTTTGAACCACCCTTTGTTCACCTCATCTCGTCACTCGCTAAGAGAAATTAGTTTAACAAATGTGTCTCCTCAGCAAAGTTCCTTCAGCCGGATGAAAGTAGATGTGTACCCCATTTGGGTGGAAGACATGGTGGTCCTGCCGTTCTCAACACTCACTAGTTTGGATAGCCTTATCATTTGTGATGGTGATGCTCAGTTGGCCCAGCTGCTTCTCCACAAGGCTCCACCAGTCCATCATATCAAAGTTGTGAACTCTCACCTGACTGAGTTCCAGTCGATCTCTGAGTCCTCGCTCTCCTCCCTTCGCTCCTTAAATGTATCTCATAACCAAATTCTCCGGCTACCTGACTATATATTTTCTCGAATGAAAAATTTAACCCTGTTAGATGTGTCTCACAATATTATCCAACATCTCCAAGAACAAGTGTTCCTTGGGCTAGATGCTTTACAGGTGCTCATTGCTAGCCATAATAATATCCACTATATTGACATTGACGTGTTCCAACCACTGAGTGCTCTGAAAACAGTTGACTTAAGTCACAACAGGGTAATTCAGTTCTTCGAACCGTACTTTGTAGCTAATAGAAACCTAACTGCCGTGTACATGTCCAGCTTTTGGACACCTCATAGTTTTATTAATTATAACACTGCATCTTATTCTCGTACTGAGATGGAACACATGATCGACAGCCTTCAGTCAGTGGAAACTCTTGACATCAGTGATAATCAAATGAAGGTCATTCCAGAAACGTTAGCTCATCTGCCTACCCTCTCGAGGGTGATGCTACAAGGGAACTTGTGGGAATGCACCTGTGAGGACATATGGCTCTTCGAGTGGATGGCCACCACTAAAGTCAGCTTTGGACTACAAAACGTGACCGATAACCTATGGTGTCACTCATACAATGGAGTTCGACTGCCTTTGCTACCGTACTTAACAATATTGCAGAAAAACTGTAACACCACATCCATTGCTTCTAGAACTCCTACCAAGAACTTTGCCAAGATTGGTGAGAGCACTATTCTACACTGCCACCCTGGAAAGATCCCTTGGCCCTCTATTACTTGGATCACTCCACAGAAACAAGAATTTTCTCCAGAAGTTCCAGGAAACAGAACCGGTGCACCTGAGGATGGCATGGACTCTGAACCATCATCCCCAATCTCCTTGTTTCAAAATGGCAGTTTACGCATCAGTACTTTCGAGAAAAAAGATTTAGGACTTTACTTGTGCGTGGCATCTTATGAGAATTTAAACATCACCCATTACGTTCATGTGGGGCTGGATATTTCTTTTTTCGCCAAGGTCCAGTTCCAAAGTATCATTGTGGGATGGACTTTCAGCTTGCTTATACTTTTCATAGTCCTCTTGACCCACTTCATTCGGTGGAGTTTGAATAAGTATGTCATTTTTTCATTTCTAGTTTATATTATAGATAATAATAGAATAATCTATTGACTGGCTGCTAAAAAGCTATAACAACTAATACTAATTGTAATAGATGCGGAGTGGCTTGCGATATTTTATCATCAACTAAGCAGCCAAGAAGAGTGAAAGCATTTTTCGAATCATTTGAGCAGCAAAAGGGTGCGCAACTCGAGCGTTTACGTGAACACTATAATTTGCAGGTATGCAGTATGCAGCTAATATGAAATTAGCCATATTCTTACATTTGTAATATGTAAAAGTTATGTGAGCAAAGTATTAACAGCTAAATACCAATTATCAATTCTTTTTAGTCACGGAAAATCAGAGAGAATTGTAACAACCAGCTTGAGCGCTTGAGAGAAAGTTACACCAACCAGACTAAAAATCTGTCTGAATTCCGCGACTACGGAACACAGCAGTTGCATACATTGAGAGACCAGTATCACGATCAGGTTTGTTAGAGAAATAAATTCAATCAAATACTTGACCTTCTTTAACCAATGGCCTCCATAACTGAGCAAGGAAAATATTTATTGCGATTATTTCCTTACTCTTTCCTTTCATATTACAGACACGAAGAGTCTCAATCTACTCTACTCACCAACTGTATAAAGTTCGTGAGAACTACATTTTCCAGCGAAATCGTGTGTGCAAGTTTAGCGGCCATCAACTTATTAAACTCCGAGAGACTTACAAATGGCAGGCTCAAACATTGAACAAGATTTTGGAGAACTTGCCTAAGACACTGAACCTTGACACATGCAGAGGCATGAGTGGATGTGGACGTGTAGATTCAATCTACATGGATGAAATTACAAACGGAGAGTTTGAAGATGGGGACAAGGAGCCTAATCAAGACGACGGCATGTTTTGTGAACTCAACCTACCATGCAGCAACCATTTCTCATCGGAATACGTGACACTTTTGATTCACGAGCAGGAGAGCAATAAGAATGATAACTGCGCAAGCGGAAGTTCCAGTGGAAGCACACAATATGATTGTGAACAGTTGACAGAAGACAAATCTAAGTCGACCACAGATAGTCCACGGGAATCTGAAAATGGATTGGACGACAATAAAGGGAAATCAAATGATATTGATTTAGAAGAAGAAGAACCGAAAAACAATAACGTGGATTCCAATTCAAATTGAAAGCATATTTATATTCGAAAAAATAAACGTCAACTAACACATTAATTGAGATTGATGATGAGCCAGAATTTGCTTATTGCTTTTTTAGAACAACTTGAAATACTTTAAAGTCATAATCCCGAACTAAAATATCGTATGCATTGAAACTGATAAAGACAGCTATCATTCCTAATTTGTGTAGATTATTGCTGATTCCTGACTCGAGCTAAGAATCAATGCCATTTTACAATTGTCAAGTAGTGTAACCTGAAGGAAATAGTCAAATTAAATAATGGATGTCATGTAATTACAACGACAGGGCAGAAAACTGACAGTTATGCTACACTTATCTAATCATTATTTTAGAGTTCAGATCACTTTAAGTGAATGTGTGATATAATAATATAGGATGTTCCATATTATAACATCTCAAGAAGTTAATAAATGGTCATGATATCAAACAAGTTAATTATGTATTCGCGTGGTTCATTTTAGAACCTACTGGTATTTTTGTTGGACAGGTAGATTTTCCGAGTCTGAAAAGGCTAAAACCTAGCTGTCTATATTTTAAATATTATATAAATCTAAATAAATTAACACAAGGACACTTTTCTGTAATTTATGAGAATTATTGTTTTCATTTTGTCCCGTCATAACTTGTAATCCTGAATTCTGGGTTTCATTCTATCTTTGAATCAAAACAAGATGACAGTGGGGATTCAATATCATAATCAATCCGATGATATAATAAATATACTCTCGTAATGAATGATGTTCATGTGAAAATAAACGTTAGTCTTGAGAATAAGAAAACGAAAATGGAAGCGATTGATTATTGATTGTGCCTTTTTGTCCACATCAGCATAATTGAATTACTATTTCATCACCATTCATTTATAAATTTGTACCGAGGGTACTGGAAAGTCAAGTCATCCACAATATGCCAAATCATTGACACAAAGTAGACAAACAAAGATAATTGAAAACGTTGCTTGGAATTGTAAAAGAAACTTATTTGTCATTTTCAACGAAATGAAAATATTCACATGAATTTCATAAAATAAAGTAATCAAGTAAGTTAAAAGCCAGTGACTCAGAGACGACAATAAAATAAAATCTTCAACATCCCTGACTGTTATTATCTATCTACTAAACTTAAAAGTTTGCCTAAAAACAAACATACAACACAACAGTGTATCAAGAAAAAGTGTTACTCAAACAACTGCATGAAGGTAATATAAATTGCCAGCAACTACTGAAAGGATGCTGTTATTCCTAAGGGTACTTTAGATGGAGCCTATAAGGATTTGGTATTCCAGGCTTACGCTTATAAATATTTACAAGATAAGATGAAATATAAGTATGTGAAAACGGTCACTGGTTAGCAGTGGCCTAAAAATATATTTATTTAAAAAGGGATTCATTCATTTAATGTTCTTTCAAAGTATGTAAGCGTTTGGTTTGAATATTATTTAAGCGTAGTCAGTGTTTACAAAGCCTATTAGAATTCAGGGCTTCAGGGTTTTGGGTAACCCTACAAAATATTATATTATTACAAAATGTAAATGTATCTAACTCTAGCACAGCATTTAATAAAATGCTGGACACGGATACGAAATGATAAAATAAGATTCTTCAGTATAACTGCTAAAGCCCATTAATGTATTCCAGAAATCATTGTAATACAAGCGTAAAAGCGCATATTTTTTTTAAATGAAATTTTCCAATGAAATAAGCAAACATTGTGTTAGCTATGCCTTTAGAAGAAAATCAGTACAAAATTGAATTCCAACTGACCTTATCTGGTGATCGATTCCATACAATAACTTTATGTCCGGAATTAAGGAGATTTTTAACAACTCCAGACCCCATGATTCCGAGCCCCAAAAATCCAAAAGTAAGAGTGGATGGTTGAATTTTTTTATCCTTCAATGTTTGGCTCACATGAGTAATGTTCAACGGTTCAGTGTCCTGTTAATTATTAAAGTACATATTGTAGATTTAAATTGTATCCATATCGGATAAATTGTTGCAACGGGGGAAAAACATTAAAGCAGAGTGGAAATTATAGAACAAAATAACACAAAGTCATTAATTAAATAACGCAATTAATGCGAAATTTTATCAACCGTCATATATTGAATAGATCATCATAGGATTGCGAGAAACTGGAGACTTAATGCAGTACTTATTTAACCAAGTAATTTTTATCTTGAATTTCAGGAATCGAGTTCTGGAATTTCAAGCTCTAGACTTATTAATAAAACCATAAAACTGGTAAACAGATGCAAACAAATCTCATTACAAGTGAAAATACAAATGTAAAGAGAATGAACCATTTTAACACTTTTTTACTGATTCTTTCTGATACCATTTAAGCTAATTTCATTAGGCATTAAAAATTCTTGTGCCATTTCGCTGCGCTACGCTCGAAATCAGGCCTTTTTATGACTGTCATTGGGCATCATATCAGTTATTGTAAAATGATTTGATAAAATAAATTTCCTACCAAAAGCACTTTCAATTCCGTAATATTTGAAAATTAAAAAAATTACACAGAAAATAAGATTTACCGGTCTGGACACACTGGTAGGTCGATCAAGAAAGCTGACAGCCGCTGTTTTACGCGACGCATGATTGACAGTCTTTGGAGCTTTTTTCTCAGTTGAAGAGACTCGTCTTTTCTTTGGGGCCACAGGTTTAGCCCCTGGATTAGGATCACCTCCATTTTCAACCTCCTCACTGGCTTTCCTACCTTTACGAGGCGATTCCTAAAATTTAAAATTCCATTTATCCAATTTAGAAATATTCAGAAAAAAGTGGTTTCATAACTTATTATACTCTCCTATTCACCTTTATACGTTCAACGGGTTCTTCTTCCTCCGCTGGTGCAAAGTCAAACAAGCCCTTATCCACATCAATCCCAGCTTCTTTCTTAGCCATATAGTCCTCAATCGCTGCCAATGCCTCTTTAAAAGGAGCAGTCTTGCTAGCCTTGGTCAATCGATCTTTGTACATCAAATAAGGTTTCACATTGTGATCCTCGATCCAAGCAAAATTATTGGATCCAAAAAACCAGACACAATGCATCGTTTTATTGTGCCGAGGACGTTTAACATTAGGAGCCGGGTTAGTGACCTACAAAAATAAAAGCCATCGCAAATTTCATCAGTTTCCTTCCAGAGATCGTCTACAACCGGTATAAAAAAAATATAAAGATGGAAACCAGCTATTAAAAGCATCTAATAATGCTTACTTTTCCTGGCCATGGAGAAAATCCTTTCATCTTGGCCCTAAAACACAAAAATATCCTAATTACAGTACCCATCATCAACATTATCATCGCTATAAATCCTGAAAATAAACATTGTAAAAACGCGTCCTTTTCACTAGGCGAGCCAAATTCAACTTTTCACCATTCCTACTTACTCACCATACAAGATCTCCAATATTGATAACATCCGGATCAGTCATTTTGGTCACAATTAGTTACTAAAATATCTCGTCAAACTTTAAAAATAAAATCCAAAGATTTTCCGTTAATAAACCGCGATCGCTGGGATTCAATTGTGACTTGACCGGGAGTTTTCTGCTGCCAAAACGAGTCACAGAGTTTGATACACACAGCACACACAGCCACTGCGTTTCGTTGTTGCTTCCCTTTTGTACGGAACTCAAACTCAAACACAAAACACAAATCCTTGCTAACAACTATAGTGTACTTGCACTACCTACTCATAAAGATGTAGATATACATATAGCGATGGCAAAGCAAAAATATTTATACATGGGCATGATGCGCTACGTTTTACCAATGAATACGAAACCTGTAGTAGTATTCTTTGGTTTTACTATCCTTGGCTATATTTATGCATGTAAGAGATGTGCGTCGCCGTCGCCTATCATTTTTGCGGTCATGTAACTCACCGCCGTCCCAAAATTTATATGAACCGCAACACAACATATTGACTCAAAAAAAAAAAAAAGAAACGCGATGTTCGAAACTACTTTTAACTTTTAAAAGCCCTTTGAATACAACATTAGACAAAAAAAATGGAAAGGCGCGCCAAAAAAAGAAATTAACTTCCTATTTTCAACTATTTAACTTTATTTTCAAAAATTTTGTTAATTATTGAAAATTTTCAGAATAAATATTAAAAATTTGCCTTATTTTTATTAAATTTTTTTTAATGGGATGTGCGCGTATTTTAGAAAGAAGTTAGCAAATGAGAAAAGAGTTTCATAAACGCTAATTGTCAAGCTCAGCCCCGTTGTACCAACAATTTTTGAAAATTCCCTTTAATGAGCAGAAAAAGTTTTTCTCTGTATTTAAGCCAGTATTTTATAGACTCATGCCGCCGCCGGCAATTTATGGAGGTTTTGCGACCTCCGATGCCAAAAGTTTTTTTCTTTTTTTGCCGCTGCTCCCGAATGCGTGCTGCGGTGCACATTTCTAAATAATGCATGTGTTATGTGTGTATATGTCCGATACCCAATATTCCTCCTCAGCAAATGTCTCTCTCTACTCTACGCTCTCTACTGACTCTACTCCATACATTCCAAATGTACTACCGACAGCGCTATGCGGCTTGTTAGTCAGCAAAATAACCCGCGCTGTTAAAAGGCACCGGAGTTCATCTTCTTCATTAGGGAATTAGGGTCAGTAGTTAAATAGCAATAGCACCTAGCATGTCGACGGCGGCGGCGGGGATTCTCTGACTTAAGTGCGCTAGCGGAATAAATGCACTGGCTATAATTAGTTAGTGTATAATGATAAAGACATCCTTGCTATTTAAATGATAAATGGTTAATTGCAGATGCCACGGAGTCCAAAAACATGGATTTGAATGTGACATGAGAAGGCTTAAAAAGAGATGTGCACGTCAAGAATATTGCAAAGTTTTAATTGCAAAAACAATTTTTTTTTTGCATTTGTACAACATCACATTTTTGGCCTTCCTTTTCATGAATTATGCATGCTATTAGAATTATGACTTTTCTAAAGTTTTACTTTATTCCTATAAAAATTGGCCCAATCATGAATACGAAATTTCCATGCATTTTATGTTTACATGGTATACACATACGGTGTTTGTCAGATCCACTTTGTGTTATAAAATATAAAGATGATTAAGCTTTCGTAAATGATTCAACATTCAACATGAAATTCAACTAGCCGTCAATATAAGCAGCGGTTTAGTAAATTTTATCTTTGAAAATGCTTAGACATTTACGACTCATCTTGTTAGAATGGAATTAATTGGAGACTAAAGTTGATGCTGGCAATCACATTGCGAACTTTTGAGGATGGATTAGAAAATCACTTTGACAAAATAATATCGAAAGCTTCAATTGTAACATACAAGTCTCAGGAGCAGTCCTACTTGAAGACTTATTAACCACTGCAAGCTCATGCTCAATATAGAAAATGGCACAATACTACCACAGAAAACGAATCATCGTTGCTGTTTATAGAAGCCCAAAGTCGTATAAAATTTTGTCTGATGGTTTTTTTAACAGACGTAAAATACGAAACGGGCGTTTAATTTTAAAATAGACCAATCAGAGCATCTTCGGCACCAGCTCTGCATCAATGAGTGTGTCTTCGGAACTTTTCTGCACAGCTGCTATATCCAAAGTCACAGACATTGCTATGCATATTTGATATTTTGTATGCTTCCCGTAGAACATGTACTACGACGTATTCCCTGATACTACAAAACAACAAGAGCATGTTGCGGAACATGAAAAATTGTTACTTCCTGTGCCTTTATGCCTTTACATATTTTTTGTTTGAATATATGTACATATAATTTTTGCGGACGAAAAATCCTCCAGGTTTTATTTTCGATTTTTCACTACCGAAGCTCTCTTTGCATTTAACTTGTTGCTTATTCATATAGTTTGCTACCTAATTCCACTCAATTTATGCTTATGCAATATCTTATTGTTGCGCCGGGAGTCCATAGATGTGTCAATCATCAATTAATAAGAATTTTCTTATTTTTTCAGAAATATCCGTTGCTTGACTCGTAGACATAAGCAAGGCAGTGGCAAAATTGCCACGATTTTATAAATTTTTAGTATTTCTAATAAATGCGGTTTAAGATGTCTTTGTTCATATCTCTTGCCCCGCGCGTAACCCATTGACCCTTCATGCATAAATATGACAGAAAGGTCCTATTAAGCTGCTACCATTTCCGAATTCCCACAACATTGACAACACTAACAAAGCCAGTGATTCTGAAGAAAGCAAACTGAGAGAAGAAGAAAAAAGTGGTGGAGGTGGAAGTACAAGTAGAAATTAGATGAAGATGAGGCTGCGTTTGGCTTTGATGACACCTGCAACCTTCATAGACCTTTGCGCTTGCAAATGCATCACGAACGTTGATTCAGGAAGTAGAGCGACCCGCTGTCAATATTAGTATAGCTAACTTTTCTCTGCGTCCATATGTTTACGGAAAATTCAACATATTGTTATTCGAATGGAAAGGAGAATAAGAATTGATTAAATTTTGAATTTCTTAAAAACTAATTTGTGATGTGATTATACAGCTGGCATGTCTTTGGGTATATGTTTCGTCTATGTATGCTTGTATTCCCCCGTACAATTTGCTTTAGAGGTTATAATTCACGTGGCTGAATTATCTGCAACTAAAGAATTGTACCAACAATAATTTAGCTTCAAAATATCAAAATATGACAGAAGACAAATTTAAAAAGGGGAGCTCCCAGTTAACATGATATCCAATGTAATCTATGTTACAATTTAGGAAAAAAAAATTATGGCGAAATGGCAGAAAATGCATGTTTCCATTTAAACCAAATCTAACAAATTTGGGAAAGAAGCAGTAAAATCAAAATATCTGAACATAGCGCGCAGTCCAAAAGCAGAGTATATAGTAGTAAAGGAGATTTGCTCGCTTAAAGTTCGTAATGAGAATGAGAGAGAGATCGGATTTGGGTATTGAGTATACTACCAAAATTCACGTATTCCTTATTTTATAACCTCTAGACCAGTAAATACTACTGCACGCATTCACTAACACGTATATATATATACACACAGAGACAGAAGCATAAAAAACTTTTATGTCTTGTGTCTCTCACTTGTTCCTTATTATTCTGTCTCTTCACACAGCCTGCAGCCTCTGTGTTTCACCAGTCAGTATGATCATGATCATAATTATACCTGTTTGGCTATTTGCTACTGATTGATACACTAACTAACTAAATACAACTACTGGTACTGTTAAGTAACTTTGAAAGTGTAGATTTTGTGGTTCCAAGCCCGATTATTGGGTTAATTAAAAATCTGTACCTCTATTTAGCGCTAAACTCTCACATATAGTTGTTTGCCTCGATGTGCTGTCTAAGTGTTTCTGTTATTATGATTACACGCGAGATATATATAGTAGTCCTGTAGTAAAATAAGCACAATGGTAAGCAATTTACTCACTTCAAACTGCCTAATAATATTGTTGATCAACCCCGTTCAATTGTGATCCATTTCAATTTAATGAAGGTATATCTTGTTTTATTTCTCTGTTACTCTGTTGTGTGTATTGCACGTACTTTCGCGGACAGACAGAATTCATTCTTCTCTCAGCAACAGCCTAAAGTCTTTACGAATTCGTCGAATTCGACTACACATATTCCTTCACTTCGGCTCAGAAATCTTACAATAAAATCATCATTGCATTGGAGCCATTGGTCCGTCACAATATCCATTGTGAACATGATTCCGACATAGGTACTTAAACAGTTTGTGCTTCGCAATAACATGAACCAAGTTCACAGACCAGTTCATTGTCCAGAAATTAATTATTGATCATCTCGTTTTCCAAGAAAAGCGAAGAGTAAGTTTCGTTTTGAAAACATCAAAGTCTATATTTTACTCACGTATTCGGCTGGATAGATTCGTGTAAAAAGGGTCACTCATATCATTTTTTTTTACAGGAAGCTGAAAACGCTTGCGCAATTTTTCACCGATTCATTATTTCGAATAGCTCGAACTGAATAGGAACTCAGCAGGGCTACTTGTTCCAAAATTACGTTATGTCAACTTGAATTGACTTCCCCTTGCTGATGACGCCTTCGAACTTCAATATCATCCTTATCCATGGTGACTGCGCTAATAACCATAACCCACTACTGTAGTCACCAGTTAATAGTTTTTTTCCCACTCGACGTGACAGCATTTATTGCTGTATAGCCGCTGTATATATGTTCTACTCCAGCTATGGTAAGTTGAATCTTAGTTAGTGGTCTTTCAGCATAGTAAATTAGGCTTGTAAAGGTTAGAAAACTGACTCTTTTTGAATCCGGACTTTGAGGTGTACCTAATTGCCTATTTTTCGTCCATAAAATGAGCTAGCAACGTAAAATGTCAAGTTTCATGTTTCACTTTTGGTATCAATACATTCTGAATTGTCTTTGATAATCCTTGATTCATAAATGGCGATGATATCTCAATGAGCTTAATAGAAAAACTGATTGTAGCATTATAGGGCATGATGTTGGTATTAATGTCTAATCATTGTTTGCAAATTTTTAACAGTCGTTGCTCACAGACCGAGACAGAGACAGACAAAGGGAAAAGCAAAAGCAAGAACGGCTACGAGCTCAGATGGTTCAGAATGATGAGAAGGAATTAAAACCAAATGCTCATGATTTGTTTCATGCCCCGGTTAAGGTAAAAGAACTTAATTGGAATGGAACCTTATCCTGTCATTTCTATTGACGCAGTCCTAACTTGAGACAAACGAAAAAAACATTTGAAAATTTGTAGGTTAAGCGTTCTGAGGACAGAACGACTTTGGAGATAAACAAGGCCTTGGGAAACTTTGATACTGTAAGACATTTAGTATTGGATAGTTCTGCTAGAAGAGTAAACCTAATTGGAGTTGACCAGCACGGCTTGCCGGCTGCTCAGCAAAGACTCGCGCACACATCCGACCAACGCTCCTCCAACGCTACTGCTTCTTCTGTAAGTGGCCAAGAGAGTAGTTCGAAAAGCGTACATAATCGAAGCAGTCATCCCCAACCTTCTGCCGGCACCAACAGTACCCTTTCGAATTCAGCAAGCTACTCATCCGGTGGTCGGAGTTCGGCTAACCCCCATTCCCTTAAACATTCGTCGAATCCAACGTCCCAGCCTTCACATTTGAGTTCGAATCAAGTTGTGAATAGTTCTTCTAGCAGCGCAGCGTCCACGTTTTCTTCTAATCAATCCCAGCATACAACGCCTCTCTCCAATAGCAGTAACAATAGACTGAAAAACAATTCATCAGGGCTATCAAATTCGAGTAATTCGAACTGTGCTAGTGATAGCTGTGAAACTGTTCCCGTAAATGCGGAAAAGCCGGTGAATAACAGAGGTTATAGCTTGAATAATGAACATTTGTCTAGTAATAGTTCATGTGCACCGAGTGACAAAAGCTCAAAAATTGTTTCGTCTGGACATGATAGGAAACCACTACCGGAATGTGTAAGAATAATTTTTATTTCATGTTTTTCAACTATTATATTGCATGCAATACAAATATTTAGTATAGTTAATTCAACATTGAAGCTGGTATTCGTGGTATAGCTGGTAGCGGCTGCTGTTAAAATTGTTTAATTATACTGATTTTTATTCATTTCGTTGTATCTACTTCACAGCTCGAAAGTTCTTTGGAGTTAGAAAGTATGTTAAAGGTATGTGTATTCTTGGATTCCTACTTTTTAATCTGTCAAAACGAAAGGCTTATTTTATTTTTTCATCATAATATGATAATCTTTTTTTTATTAGGAAATGATGGATACCCCAAGTCCTATAACTGCAATTCAGACTCCAGTGAAAGAATCCACAACGAAAAAGTTAACTTCTCGCAGGGTAACAGAAAAATTGCTTCTTTTTCCTACGTTTGCAGTCCATGCACTTTTTAATTGCTGGAGTATACGTTCAAATATGCAACTTGAATGTTTCACATAATAGTTCGTTTATTCTTACGTTACAGTCTTCCAAAAGTGAGGATAAAATTGTCAGGTAAGAAAATATGGATTGATTGATACGTTTTTTCATTTAAGATTTAATTTTTATTTTCAGGACATTAATCGTAGCATAATAATTTTATCACATGAATAACTATGGATATATATTTAGGTCAATTATAGAAAGCGGTATGGCCAATGTACCTTCTCCTATTAAAAGAATGGACTCCAGCCCGGAGAGTAGTTCAAGCGGTGAAACTGGATCGAGTGAGTCTGACTCAGACGACTCCAGTAGTGGTAGTCAAGTAGGTGGAGAAAACGGTAGAAATTCTCCATCTGAAAGCACAGGCGTTTCAAACACGGTAAGTTCGAAATCTTTAAAAGTGACCAATTTTCTAATTCTAACTAAGGGAAGTGTAGAAGTTTAGTGAAATTGCATAAAAGGCTAACGAATAAATATCTTTCTTGCTTAGAACCCCCCACCTACTTGGGGTTTATCCTCATTTATAAGTGTCAAAGGTGCCCCCGATTCCAGTGGGAACCAAAGAAGATCTCCCAAGGTACTAATTTTGCTGATATTATTTGAATTTAATGGAGAAATGTATTTTGGTCAGTGATTCGTTAACGTTCTTCTATGTAAACTAGGATGGGAAAATCAATACTCATCCTTTTGGTACCACTGATTCTGAGATATCTTGTGCTGTTAAGTCTGAACCGAATGTTACTTCTACATCGGTTTTAAATTTTCAAACTTCAAGTCCAGTTGAAAATTCTACCTTAAGTACTGGTAAAGTTTTAAATAAAAAAGATTCGTTATATTTGTTTTTTAATAATTGTATGTTAATGCACTGTTTTGAATTAATCTTCCTGATTGAGCTGTTTTTATTTTCTCAGGTGTGTTTCCTAAAACTACAGGGAAATCTCCGAAACCGACTGCGGAAATTAAGTCTGAACCTTCCAGTAAACAGCTTTGCTCTTCGGTACAAAAGAAAGGCACTTCCTCGGTTAGCAATGTTCTCAAAAATAAATCATCATTAAGTAGTAGCAGCGATGAGGAGGAACCGGCTCCCACAAAACTTGCTGTCGAAAAAATAGCTTCAACGAGTGTTGGTGGGAAAAGGAAACGGCGCCGCGGCGGCTCTTCTTCGTCTTCTGACGTTGCTCATAAAAGTGATGACGAAATTTCACCGAAAGCCAATGCGTCAAAGAGTAAAATGGGAGTTCAAGATAGAAATAAAAACTACGCAATTAATACATTGTTTCGTCCTGCTTGTAAGAAGGAAAAAGTGGAAAGTCCAAGTGTTGCTGAAAGAGATGGAGGCAAAGGAGGAGGTTCCACTTCAGCTGGTAGCAGTTCTGGGGGTAAAGGAGGAGTTGTCAAGCCACTTTCTACACCCGCTGCAACCAAAAAAGACACCAAGGGGAAAAGGTCAGGGGGTAAGAACCCTGTGCCAAATGGCGAAACAGCAAAACTAGGATCATCAGTTGAAACCAAAAGTTCAGGTGCTACCATAGGAGCAGTCGCTAAGAAAAGAGACAGTGCTGGGAAAGAAAAAGATGCTGGTAAATTCCAGCCTCCAGCACCAGTGCAACCTGGTAAAAGACAATTACAGAAGAATAGCTCCTCTGGAGGAAAAAAGACCCCCAGTAGTGGCAGCAGTACACGTGGTCCCTCCCCGGTGGCTGCTCACGCGGGTCGTGCCAAAGAGGAACTGCTAGGAAAGTCAAGTCCAATCCTTTCATCTTTAATCGTTCAAATCCCTCTAACGAAACTGCCGGCAAAGTCTAGAGGGAGCCTAGGAATTCCTCAACTCCTCGTGTTACCTGCACTAAAGTCTGAAAAAGAGGAGAAATTACTAAGTGTGCCAAGTGGAGGAAGTGGTGGCGGAAGTCATTCAAGTATTAGTAGTGAGCCGGTGAAATCACGAGTGCTCCCTACGCAAGGTCGAGTTGGTAGTTCTAGTGACCACTCCAATAATGGTTCCAATATAGTTCAAAATAATATTGCTTCTCCAATTGAACCCGAGTGCCCTAATTCCAGCCTAGTTAATTTGAATAGAAAGAAATCTAAAAAGAAAGGTCGAGTCTCACCAAAAAAGAGTAAAACGAAGCGTAAACCCGATTCCCATTCCACGGTATGCTCTTTCACTTTTTATTTATTTTTCATTCAACCTTTAATGAGTTTTATGTGGTGGAAATAATAAAGTCAATTTACCATGATATTAATTTCTAGATGGATGAGGATACTGCTGAAGTCTCCTCTAATCTCCTTGAATATACTGCATGTGATTCCGTGTCTGTTAGCACTACTCAAACTCCTCCCGAATGTGATGCACTTCAGGCACCCGACTCATCTCTCAATCCTCCGCATCTGCCTTCGCCCGCAGTTTTGCCACAACCTGTATATTTTAGCTACTTTGAAAAGCCTGAAAACAACGATGCGGATGACTTTTACTCAAGGTATTTACTCACTTATTCGTAGCAAAAAGTATGAGTGCTACTGTTTGAGTATCAGAAGGTGCTTAAATGTTTATTATTTCTCAGGGACCAAGAGTCTTATTTAGAAGAGGCCAAGAGACTAAAGCACATGGCGGATATTGAAAAAGTAACCACAACTCAGGCTTCAATGTACTTACAAGCTGGATTGTACTTTATACTTACTGGAATCCTAATGGAGCGCGATAATAATATGGGCCCTGCTGCTGTAGCATATACTATGTACAAAGACACCCTTCAGCTAATACGTTATATAGGGAATCGCTTTAGGAATCGAGAGTGCAGCAATACTACAGAAGCTAGAATCATTGTGCTTAGGTAACTTCTATTAAGATTTACGTTTAATCATTGTTCATTGACTTTTCAGGCGTATGAAATCAATTCTGTCTGTTTTTATACAGCATGCGATGTCAAGCATTACTATCGCTTAGATTGTTCCGGATGAAAATGAAAGAGACAAAAGACATGGCTCAAAATATTCAGGATCACTTTAACCAGTACCATCAACAGCCATACAGAGGAGCTTCTCTTGAGCCTGTGTTGCCGCTAGCTAACAGTCCTCAGTTGAGTACGCCATCTCCTAGGTCTCCCACTTCCTCTCCAGCCTCAGGGTCTTCTGGAATGCTGGGTCATACGCCATCTCCTCATCATCATCACCAAAATCATCATATGACCAGCATTACACGCACTCTGCATTCTCAAATTTACAAGCACAGTGTAAACACGTATAATTTATTTACTGCACATGAGCTATGGGAAGCGGGAGATAACATGGTGGAGCGCTACCATATCCAAGGTAATTTAATTTAAAATTTGGCTCAGAGGCTCGGATAATGCTTTTTATTCTCAATGATTGTAGGTTTAAATTTTTGTTTTTTGCTATTTCACAGACTTCTTCATTCAAATAGACCGTCAATTAGGTCCTTTAACCCTTCATAATACACTCGTAGATCTCGTGAGGTATGTACGACTAGCCTTACAACTTTTGAAGAATAATTCGGAATTGACCTGTGCTCTGTGAGAGCGAAAGGAGATGTAACCTATGACCCATGCTTCTGATTTTCAAACGGACTCGCATTGAAGACCACTCACCACTGCTAATACTATTATTATTGAACTAACTACTTATAGATTACTCGACTCGATTGGTGTGATTATTTTATAATAGGAATAATAATAATAATTGTTGTTGTTGTTTTATGAACTAGTTGTCAGAACAGCTTCTGAGATTCCTTTCTTCTCACTCTCTCAGCTAAACGTAGCACTGATGAGTTATTGTAATTTGTAGCCCAAACCGACTCAGTCGAGAGATGTTGCCAATATTGATGTACCGATTGCTGGATAGCTGCGGGGATGATACTGTGGGTTAGAATTAATGTAGATAGAGTCAGCTCAGTTGGTCCAACTGAGATCCTCGTATTTTTTGGCTGTTTGGGAGAGATGGGTTTTGTTGGGTTGTTCTGAACTTCCTATCCGTTTCAACTGTGAGGCTATAAGAAATGGCAGCCTGAAATTCTAGTGCAACTATTTGATTTGAAGTAATAAGACTAGTAATTATAGTGTCAACAAGTAATCATACTACTATTAGAATAATCATTCATAATCAATATTGTCGTCGTAGCCGTAATCAGACTACTGTACTCGACTGTGCGTGCATCTCTTCTGTTTGCCCGTTTCTCACTTTTTTATGCAGAATTTCCTAATCTGGTTTCTCAATAAGTAGTGCCGTAGGAAAGCAATTCTGTTACTGTTTGGGATCGTTTAATGCCTTCAAGTCGGAAAGAAAGAATCAGAAACAGATGAAGCCAGAACAGAATTAAGTGTCTTCAGCATTTTTTTTTCCATTTTAACCAAAGATTTTAGATAACTAAAGATTTGCTTTTTCTTGGTGGGACAGAAACCAAAAATAATCAAATAATCATTCATATTAGATCAAGCAGGGTCTACGAAGTTTTTGATCAGCACCAAGTTTTTAACTGCTCTTGGGCTCATCAAACATATTCATCGCACAATAGCTGTAAGTCCTGGTTATCGCAATTTTGCAATCAATTGAATCAGCCTTGTACTCAACATTAAAATATAATTGTCATTTTTATCTGTCCTTGAATGATCAAAAGCGTGGGAAAAAATCAGTCGTAATTCATATCCTTTTATTTCTTAAAAGCACGAGAAAAACGTTATGATTTATTGGCGTCAAATGAATTGTAGTCTGTGAATGTTTTCTTTAATAATTCTTGGTAGAGCAGTTTGATTTGATAAATACGTTTGCGAAAAATACTGAATGGAGTCCATTGTGATAGGATTTCAACTAATTAATCATTGATTAGTCTCGTTGGTTGGTTAAAATACTTGCCTCTGTTGCATTTTGTTGTTGTGTAATTTTTAATAAGTTGGTATAACTATTTGGTACAATTTTTACATCTCGCTATGCGGACGTTTATAAATATATTTTCATGTACTACTAGTACAGCAACAGCTTGTTTTGACTGCCAAGATGTTATAAGATTGACTTGAGGTTTTCTCCCTAACCTTGATTCGTGATGAAGTATAGTTCTGGAATCAAGCATCACTAATCAATTATCCCAAACAATCTCTATTTGTGCTTATACTTTCTTAAGTAATTGTAGTTTTTTGCACAACTACATTCTTTGAATCTCGTTTGTTTATTATTATACTCTAACTTTGTTGTGAGTTGCATTTCCTGATTTTAATTTGAAACGTGATTCACTGAAACTGATTGAAGCCTTACCTCTATTTAATTGACTTCTCGGTCTATATTATTGGTTCCTATTATTATTGGAAATTAAAGATCTTGTTCTATTACCGAGCGCTGGTTTCTCATCCTTACTTTTTATGTTCTTTTTTTTTGAAAATTCTGATGATTTGTTTTTGACATAAAGTGACTGTAATGAAATCCAAACTATAACTGCATAATGTTACTACCTATTCTTTTACTTCGTCACTCCTTGCAACCATGGATTCATTAGTTTTTGCATTTGTTGAGCTCTGTTTATAGTCTTATCCTATTGTCCCAGTATGCGTTATTTTAAATTTGTATGGTCAGTGACATTATTGATTATCCCTTGATAAGATGAGGTTATTGAGAGTTATACTTTTTCTTGCTTGTTATTTTCTTGTGTTTCGTTTTTCTTCTCTCTTGTCTTAAAGCTGTCCTTGTGTTTCCCGTGACTGGGCCCTTCTGATTAAAAAAGAGTCGTTAGTGATGACGAAGTTTGGTGTATCTCCTTAGAACGATGATTGTTCGCGTGTACGGCTTTGGCTTGCTGGTGGTTAGTATGCGATATTTCAAAAGTGTGACTTTTACAGATTAAACTGATAGTTGTAAGCGACCACTTGAAAAATTGAAATGCATATTTCTAACTTTTAAGGCTAACTGCAATGTATGACTGGTAATCGAATTGAAGACATGTGAAATGCATATTATATTAATTGTATCTCTCTCTCTCACGTTGCCAGATAATTTGTATTTGTCATCCCTTTTAAATGAACTCCTATTCGTGCATAATATATAAATACAATATATATCTTATTGTAATACCGTAGCTTTATACTGTAGACTGTGGCGTTTCAAATCGCATCTTCATATTTGTAAATGCGCCACATATTCTTTTTTATAATGGAGCCCTATGATTATATTGTCATAAATAAATATGATCAATTTTTGTCATTTTACTGATTGCTTTTACTACCGTCTTTATTCATCATAGCCACTGACTGGGTCAGTTTATATTGCAATCAACGTCACTAACTAAAGTTTTCATAGTTCATCTAACCAACAAAATATTTATCGCTCTTTTGTGAACAACCATGATCCGACGCCTCCTAACCAAACTTGTACAAGTTAGGCCTCGTAGCCTTCTCTCACGCAATATGCGTACATCTACACTACTTAATACTTGCATATGATCTTTCCTAATGCAAATACAATCCTCTAGCAGTTATCAACTAAAATTTGGATACCCGTGTTTAAGGATAAAAAATTTAAGCATGTTCAAGGTCAACAATTCTACTTTCTGCACTACAAGTTCTAAAGTATTTATGCACTTTCTAACTTAGGATACAGATACCACAGTTATAATTGGACTCATTGGCTTACTCGATGAGTAGTTAAAGTTTAAAAATGCTTGAGGAATTTTAATAAATTGGTAGTATAGCTAGTACCATACAATAAAGTGAAAAGGTAAGCCTTGTTGTATTCAACCACTGTAAACAGCAGAACCAGCGTCCGTAAGGTAAGATGAGTATTGAGAAACGAAACAAGCTAAAAAAATGTAATGTAGCGTGAAACAAAGATATGTGCGTTGCTTGAGTAGAGTGCACAATGGTCAGATATATGCGAGTTTGTAGAGTTTATTAGTACGAAGGTGAAAAGATGTGAGAGAGCCCTGAAGTGGTACCACATGTGAAGAGAAATATGAGCCCAAGGAAAGTATTTGATGATAAAAGATATGGGGCTGACCTAACTGTCATGAATCAGGAGAAGGAATCGCTTTTTTCTCACTTAAAAGGGCTAAATGTTTCGAGACTGTGATGAAGTGTGTGAAAAATGTGGTGGAGCACATCGTTTGTTTTTATTTGGTCAATCCTTTTGTGTCTAAAGGTGACGGACTTTTACCAGTCGAGGAACTCCCTTCATATACTATATTTGTGTTTCATTCCTTCTTTCTTGTAATAAACAGCTCTGTACGTAATGTGTGTGGCTGTGTGCTTTCTTTCTTTCTTGAAACCATGTAATATGTCCGGCTCATTACTTTCCACTCAATATTTACTCTGTTATGGGTAAATTCCCTCCCCCCATTGCCATTTTACAACGCGAGGGTTCAAATATTGTAGGCTACCGCTCATCACTTGTATGTTATGTGGCGTGACTTTACTATCCTCATTAACTATATCTTTTAGTTAAGCTTTGTATGTAGTTAGTGAGTTACTTTATTTACAGAATTCATTCTTATGGATGAAAGTGTAAACGTAAAATCTCGTTTTAATGTCCTTGCAAACTTACTCATCCTACCGCAATTACTAATTACTTTCTATCACCTAATCAAATCAATGTAAAACATTTGGGATCTCTAAATACATCAAAAGTGAACGATAAAGCACATCGCAACATGTATCAAACAAATGAGTGATGTTTCCACCCAAAGCTACCAATGCACTACACTAATATAACAATAGCACACTTGCACACTTAACTAACTAACTAACCACTGTGATAAAATATGTTGAGCTCCCCATACCTTACCCACTTAAACTTGGTAACTTGCGTAAGTCTGAGCAGAAGGATTTGCTGAGTTTCAAGAAGAGCAACAATTATCTTGATGTTGCGGGCACATTATATGAAGAACACAGAGAGCTGTCTTGTCAAGTGGGCTCATCGGAAAAACGTGAGCCCTTCAGTTCTGTCTTCTTTGGCTCATTCCCGTGAAGTTTCCTTTGATTGCTTTTTTGGACGGTCAACCTTGTAATCTCATTTCGCTGGAGGCAGGTGAACATGGCTCGACATATACTATGCCTCTTCAAGTTCTTATACCATAATGTGGTGTACCACCAACTCTACCTAACTGCATGTGTGCGTACAGTCGTTTATGGCTGTTCTGTTGGTGACAGCTCCCTCCCCACATCCGGAGCATTAAATCTTTATCTAGTGCCATGTTCTTCTTCTTTTACCCACCGCTACTTACTTACTTAGTTCGTTAGTTAGCTACCAGCACTCCACTCATTGTGTAGACAACACTCACGAAATAAGTAGCAAAAGAGTACAGGGAAGAAAGGAGCAGTGAAGCTATGTTCCATGTGGCCCCGTGTCCCCGACTCACAAATACGTCCACTATAGGAGTAGTATGTTTGTTAGTTTGTCAGTATATTTGGTTTGAGAACTTAAAAGAGTAACATACTTTCACTAAAGAAAACTCTGCACTTAATGGGCCACTCTTTTGCATCTTAATTCCTTGCTCGAGGCAACCACCACTCGTCCATTATTCCACTTCAATTTTATTTCATTCTATTTGGTATAGGTTTAGTTTGTATAATACACACAAGAACTCGTACAGCGTAAGAGACATAAAATGGGAACTGGCTGTTGGTAAACGTATACAAGGAGCAGGAATGGAGTAGGAGAATTACAGTTTTCAGATAATTATGACAAGGCTGTAAATCCGTCTCGGTTTTAGGAACATTATGTGAAAATATAAGTTTTCATGTTCCTTTTTAGTGTTTCTTGAAGAGCTTCTCAAACGGATTCGAGTTTGATAGCAGAGGTTTGCTATAGTTTGTGCCAAGGTCCATATAGGAACAAATAACATCCTCTTTTTACAGGGTTGGGAAATACTTAAATCTTAGAATTCAATGCAGGTGAAAAATCAAAATGGGGCGGATCATGCCATCGCTATGATGAAAAATCAAAATGGGGCGGATCATACCATCGCTATGGTGAAAAATCAAAATGGGGCGGATCATACCATCGCTATGGTGAAAAATACAGAATTATTGATGTGAAGAAAATATTTCTGCCTCCTTTTGATTTTTTATCTGCATTGAATTCTCAGATTTAAGTATTTCCGAACATTATTAAAAGAGTATGTTATTTGTTTCTAAAGGAACCTTGGATTTTGCGGTATTTGTAGTATGGTAATGAATCGAATGATCAAATTTCACTGTTTTTTTAAACTACTAGTTAGTTACATGTCAGTGATGCATGATTTGGAGTTTGATGGATTTTTAAGCATCATATTTTTTAACAGAGATTTGGAATTTATGAATTATTCATCGGTTAAAAAATATTATTCGTGTAAAGCTGATGAGTTCACACATACAGGGAGTGTATGCACGTTCCATTATGGTCTACAACTGGGTCTATCTGAAATGCATACTTTTGGTTTTGGTGAAGCCACCTCTTAATTCAAGAGTCATTAATATTACATAATCTTGGGGGGATTGATTACTATGTAAAAGGGAAGTGACAGCTGCTTGAAAAGAAAAGCTGAGCAAGTTAAGAGACTTTCACATTTTTAGAGTACGCGTATGCACATACTATATGAGTTTTTCACTCTTTCTCCAGTCATTTCTAGTTTTTCACGTTTTCATTGTAGAGCTTCATCTTAAAGTTGGCTAAAAGAGTCAGGGAAGCAAAAGTGAGCAATAAGCTGGATTTACTGGTGTCATTATTGGATTTTGGAATCCATACCTTGATTGGAAATTTTTTCTTTACCATCAGTGTGATATGAACAATGTGCATTCAGAATTGCCTATAAAATGATTACACTTTTAGCTAAAAATGCGAATAAATGTGGAAGTCCTTTCAGAAATAATAAATCTGTGCCAGAATTAGAAACCTGATTCACATATGCCTAATTATTTTCATCAGAATACTATAAGCCAAGAAATCTTTTGATTAGTTTGTCTAGTTTCCATCCAATGTCAAATTTATTTTAATATGCGCACTTTACTGATGATATGTATGGAAATTCAAGTTGACCAGCTGGATTTGAATTGGTTATTAGTAGCTCTTGATCATAGCATCGTACAGCTTTGTTTGTAAAGCTCAACCGAAACTTACATTTTCATATCAAGGCAAGTGGTTTTTGAAGGAGCATAAACATTAGACTGTACAACAATAAAACCCAAACTGAAATGATAAAATTACCACAAAGCTTTCTGATTTTTTAAGTCATCGTTTCCTTGACATATTGATTCAATTCCCGAAACTAGCAGATTACATTCTGTTTTATTTCATAATGAGGTTACATGTAACTAAAACTGCCACCAAAAGTTAAACAGAGTGCTAATCAGATTTACATTAGTAAACACACCCAAACAATTTTAAAATCTTTCAATTACACAACAAACGCGTTTTGAGTAAATATTGTAGCACTGGGCAGGGATGCAATGGGGATATGACCCTAATAGATAAGTTCTATGGGGCATTGTAGGGCTCCTTGTGTAAATAAATACATTGTAAATTTCTAACTAGCTATGTGCTCCCCACAAATAGCTAACTTGACTTGAACAGCTGAGTCCACACTGTTTACAAGAATGAGTGAATGATTTGTCTGGAACGCCTCCCTCTTTCCTTAAATGAAGAGCTCTCCATGTTTAACATTAACTTTTTCCCGCTGTTGATAGTAGCCAAGCGTAAACATTGGCCCTATCGGTAGCAAACAAACCCGAACATGCATTAATTTGGCTATACTCTATATTTCTACTGCAAGCTAATCATTAGTATGTAGTTTTCCATTCTGAAGCTTGTTAGTACAATTAGTAGCTTGTGTGTAGGAAGGGAGTGTACACAGGATTTTGGTTAAATCATCGTTATACAATTTGGTTTGTTTATTGATATAGGGAGTTTAATAATTTATTAGGCGTAACTAGTAGGAATAAATTTTGAGAATAGGATCGGAACTTATTGGTCAGTTAGTTAGCTCATTAACAGCAATATATAGCTGTCGGGAAAGCTTCTAAAATGATATGTCTGAAAGATTTGCATATATTATGAAAATCTATTTTACATAAGTCATTGCAAACACAAGTTGAAAAAATAGAACGCCATACTGACCAGTTACTTATAACTAACAATACATTTAATTTAGTATCCCAGAAATTTACGTCTATAACAGCAAAATAGAATGATTCAATGCTTTTCAATTGGAAAAAAATTACGAATTTAGTGTATGGAGTATGAATTCAACTCAAATGCTTAAAACTCGGGCTTTGTGCTACATTTCCTGAAACTTGAACTCGTGCAAAACTACACATGCACATGACTAGATCAGATTGACACGATTCACCCAAAAAAAGAATGACTTTTACATACTACCTAACTAGCTAAACAAAGGCAATCTCAATAACACACATTTGAATTGCGAAGCTCAGCAATACTCGTAGCTCAATTGCAGTATACAGCAAACTAACAAACAAACGCACCTTACAACCAAGTTAACCATGTTGATGCCTCTACATAGTTAGTTAGTTCTTATGCAGAATGTGTCCCATTGCAGTCCACGGGCATGCTTATGTACATTAACAAGAAATGCAGCCCCATTAAAATGTCATTTCGTCTCCTTATCTTAATTAACCAAATGGCATGACTTCCATAGTTCATCTTGCTTGGGGACTGTCCCCAGCCAAAAGCTCCCAATCATTACGATCTGGGCAGAGATTAATGAGGTGCAGAACGGCTTCTCTATCCTCTATCCTTTTTCATCTCTTTTCTCTCCCTCTCTAGTTCACTCCACACTCTCTTTTACAGTTTACAATGTATGTACAGTGAGTGTACGTCTCTTCGCCTCTTTTCTCGTCCAACTAACTAACTTGCACTCAGAGTTCTATCTGGCCAAATGTGTGACACACTCTTTCTGCTCAACAAACATTGAGCTCTCAAGTCTTCTTCTTTTCACAAACCGTATTCTTCATGTCCGCTCTTATCCCTCCCTCTATCCCACTTCTTGCTAGTCTACAAAATTATACACATGGCTCAGAAAGCCACTGAAATCCGCTTAGTTATTCAAATGTGCCAAATGAACTATTAATTTACGTGTCAATGCATAAAATCTTACGGGAATTTAGTTAGTTTGTATAGCAAGAAACTGTGTAGGAAACTCATGTCTTTGATTTAATTTCAATGAACGGAGAATTTTGAATGAAATTTTGGTTAGATAATAGATATATCGATTTTGCATGCCGACCAATTGCTGAATTCATACCGTAAATATGGGCAAGTTCGAAAGCTCAAATATTTTAGTTAGTCTTTTGGTTTGTTAATTTGCTTGAGTGCTGACAGAGAGTGAAAATGCAGTTTGCTTCTGCTGCATGCTAAATATGTACACGCATGTATTGCTCATTTTTTGCCCCTTATGAAATGTGTACTGAAGAAGCTTATGTATTGAGCGAATGGAGTACTTTTAGCACAACAATGTGAAGAAAAGATGCATTAACTTTCATCTTGGTTACTTACTTACTGGTCCTTCATTCCCCTTGATCCATTACATTGAGCCTCTTATATAGAGAGCTTATATTGTGTGGTCTATCATCACTGTTCATGGGAGCAAAATAAATTGATTTGGCCCATATTTATGGCATCAACAAGAAATTGAGTGGACGATTTTATGGGCTGCATAAATCTTCATGGATCAAAAGCAACTTATTTTCTACTCGTTTTATGGGCATAAATCGTTGCCATTGTTATTCAAGGAATAGGATCTTCTGTTGACTTTATAGTTAGCTATAAGAAACCTACGACTTTAATAACCAGGGCCTTTGCGCTAACTCTGTAGAAAATTAGTTTCGCTAAAGGTTTGTTTGCATTTACGGATCCAGTTCGAAGCTATGCAGCATACAACGTATACTAGGTACAGTTACAGTACTATGACGCTCAGTAAGTTTTCACATGATGCACTACAGATTTTTTCGGTGCTTATGATGGAGTATTAGCGCAGGAATAGTGCATCTATTTTAGAATGGAAAATAGTATTTTTATGCTTTGACTTTCTCATATGGAGCACTGTAGCTGAGGAATCCAGCGTATTTAACTTATTGAGCACGTTTAAAATGAGCGAATGACGAGGGTGAACACAGAAACCATATGCGTGCTTGAAATAATAAACCATAGTAAATGGGTAAATAGAAGTAGTGTAGTATTTTGTATATTGCAAAATATTAACTGATTTTTCATTCTATTTTGTTTGGGACGCATCGCAACCTTAACTACCAAATTTCAATAGAATCAACCAAAAATCGAGCATTTAAAAAAAACACACATGTGTAGAAACCTGTTGTTTGCCCTCTCCTGATTAGTAGGTCTCACAACCTTACGAAATTTTAAGTCGATCGACCCACTAATACACAAGTTATTCACGATTTAGTGATTAAGTGATTTTCATATTTCCCCTTGAGATAAGCAGTACAGACGGACAGACTGACGGACATTTAATTCTTTTAAAGTCACTTCGCTCCACTACTTGATAAGCATAGTATCTCTCTTAATATCCCTGATAACATATTTCTTATTTTTTCCCACTACATTATCATTCATGTTAATTTCTCAACTTAGCCACAATTTGTTAAGTAAACAGCGGATTTTTAAACAAAACTTATGTATGATTTGTATGTGTTTTTTATACTTCCTGCCATAGTCATAAATATTTTATATTTTGGATTCGGTAAATCGGTTTAATTTGACAATACTAATTTGAATGAAGTACCCGGCTTATTGGTTGTTGATGGGAATGAAAAATGGAAACACATAGACATGTACTGGATTTTTACATATGTCAACTCCAGATTTACTGGTTGACAATGTGTCCCATTTCCATTCATGTAGGATCCCCAAGCATTTATCTTGTTGGCCATTTTCTTTCTTTGGGAGCACCTCTCCACACATTAGAGTCTCTCCGTTCCTCCCTGCATGTTTGCAGCTCATTGAATAAAAAATACATAAAAATATCACTTTGAGTGATTACGTTTTGGCCCGAATTGTATTCTCTGTAGTGCAACAACTTCATAGTTAAATTGAAAGACTGTATTTAATTCCGTACAACTGCCTGAATACCAATACCACATTTCTGCATTAAAGTTTGCGCCAGAAATATGAATTGCACACTAATTTTTTGGGGAAAATTACATCATATTTATGTTCCATATTATTACTGAATAAAAGAATATATGAATACTGTTCAAAAAACTGACGATTACTTACTTATAAAAAAACTTAAAACTTACTAAGCAGTACAAAATAATAAACTTTTGGCGATTGAATAACAATATTAGACTAATACTGACTGAGTAGAGATGCAGCCGGGACGGGTTGGGACAGGGTTTAGTTTTTTGTCCCGATTGAGTTCGGGACGGGACGGGACGCGGGACCGGGCAAGATGCGGGACGGGTCGAGACATCCCGATCTTGCTTCTCAAGCATCAAATTTTAGGGAAATAAAGCATAGAAGAATTCAAAAAAGAACACTAAGACTATACATAAAGTAAATAAAATTTGAAAAAAATCTAAAACTATACCAAAATTAGAACATATACTAGAATAAAAACTGTTCCAGAGCCACATTCAATTAATATTCACTTAACAACTTTTAAAATTGTTTAACTAACAAAAATCGAAATAAGCATTATGTTTTGTTAGTTTGCTCATTCTTGTAAAAAACTTTGTCGCGTTCAGACGCACATCATTCTAGCTCTCAATATAAAGCAGAATTTTAAATACGAAAGCGACTTTTAACTTAAGCTAACTTGCATACCAAAAGCAAAGACACACACATACACACACTTTAGCTGGAAAGCTGAAACAACAACATTGCACAAAGTTCAAACTTCAAAAATCAAGCACACTCAATTGATTGTGTGCTATGACGCTTTATGAAATTCTTTGGCAGGAAATATTTTTATTCTTGATGTGAAAACTTTTTTAACTTTTTTCAATTCTATATCTTATGACTTTCGGGATGTCCCGGTACCGGGACGGGCTGAGCTTTCATCCTGAGTTTTATTGATCATCCCGTCCCGTTGACACCACTATATACTACTTAGATCATGTAAAACTCGTAGTACAAACTTGATAATGGGGATGATGTTAATAAAAATGAATTTAAATTCACATAAAGTTAGACCAATAGAGCTAATGTGCACAAAGGAAGCAATTAAAGTACATTTTTGAACCTCTCAATATTACAACTTGACAGTCGCTACTTTGAAAACTATAATTTTTTCCCGTAAATGGGAACATGAAGCCAATGAATTTGCAAAAGTTCTCACAACCCAGTGTGAGAAAGTTTTGAAGGGGATTCTGTTGAATGGTAATGGGAGTGCCAGATGATACGAGCCATCAACTTCCCAATGTCTCCACATAACTTTAAACTTTCTTATAAAACTTGTTGTATCAGCCATGCACTAACCACATTTCACAAACAAAAATCTATTACTTAATAATTGTTATACGACAATTTTCAAGTCCAGGGATAAACAAACTAACTCTCTATGAAACTATCAAGCTCAACTTTCACCCAAGTTTTAAAAACATGCAAATGTCGCAAGAAATTCACTTTCTACCTACCAAACTTTAGTTAGTTAGTACGTAACTAACAGCCCTGGCAACAAAAATAAAATCATCCTCTTTCACTCAACTCCCATTTCATTCCATCTCTCACAACTTTGTGCACATCATTTCGAATAGTTAGTCACTTTCTCAGCCATTTGTAACCAAACCACCAACCAACTCCCTTTCCCAACATTCTAATAGCATATTCTATAATAATATAAAATCTTAAAAAAATCCACTAGCCACCATATATGACGTTGGAGAAGAAGAAACTCAAGTATATCTGATTACTAGGGAAAAGTAGGAATGATTTGTGTGTGGCTACATTCTGCGTACGTAAGTTTTTTTTAAGTTATCAATGGTGCACAAGTTATATTTTAACTGCTGACAAGCTGAAAAAGTTTACTACTACAATGAGTATTCAACTCGGTGGTCCCATTAAATGCTCTTACAACTAGACTGTGATGGTTGCCAAAAAATGTGCCTTCTTTCGAAATCGCCAACCATTCCATATTACTTATACTCAAGTAGAGAGCCACTTTTTTTTAAAGCCCACCATTTCTGTATGGAACGGAACATTGTCTCTTCATATGTATGGGGAGATGAGAGACAAACTATAGCTAGCTGTGCTCTATGTGCAACTCACCGAACACAAGCTTTCTCCAACTCCATAAAAGTGAATGGAAATCGTTGATGCAAGTACACATACACACACACTGTGTTTCACTTCTTTTGCGGAGGGGGTTGCATAAAACTCATCGTTCTTTTTTTAATCGCTGGTTGGGCAAAAAAGACTTCCTCCTGTCCCATCCAACAACATATTATAACCCAAAGTGAATCAAGTTTCCCTTTCAGCAGAATATGAATCTTGTAGTTCAGTAGTTACGAAAGGCAAGGGTCTTCTGTCATATAAATATACAAACTGCGGTAGTAAACTCCAGATTTCATAGAATAACTTTATTATCGCCATGCATTGAGTGCATGGTGATTTCAAGGGAGTGAATGAATACTCCTGGGTCGAAAATATAGTGCAGAGTAAGTGCATATGTAATTTTAGGAGATGCTATGCAAAAATAGAGAGAGAGAGGGAGGGAGAGATGGGGAACAAATTATGTGTCATAAAGCAATGAGCACATTTTGAATCCATTTAGTAGTTGGAAACATGGAGCCACTATGTCGCCTTTCATAAATACACTCCTCTTTAGTATTATTAGGCATGTCATTATCATTTCATTTCGCATTGGCGAATACATCTTGTGGTTCTTATAGTCCTTTTGTGATGACGAATTCTGTGTCTTTAATCGTACAGCAGCAAATGCATGCAAAGTTGCTTTGAGTACAGCATGCTCCCTTTTTTATTGCTTGTTTCTAGTAGTACTGTGCGAATTGTGTTAATGAGCCCAAAAAGTCATGTTCATCTTGTTTTCATCATCAAAAACAAACTATTTCTTATTTCTCTTCCATTCGCAAAATGTATACATTACTATAACACAGTAGGTAGTTATATGATATGACTATTTAAATATGTAATTTATGCATGCTATTTTGTGAAAAATCGGCCTCTTGATTTTAGATGACGAAAATTTGTTGAGTATGTACTTGATAGCAAGTGTTTGAAATGCATAAAAATTGGGTTGATCAGAAAGCAAGGTTTTTAACGGTGCTATAAAAATTCATGTAGTCAGTCAGTACTACATGTGCCCACCACTGGGGTATACAGTTTTTGTGGGTTCAAATTTTTGCATGGATATACATGAGGGAAGTGAAGTTGAATGAAAGAAGAAGGTTTGTGGGGACCAAGGAATGGGATCATCAATCACGGGTTGGAGTGATCATCCCATGATTCATGGAGAGTGAACTCTAGACCTGAGTGAAGGAAGCACATAGGTCACCAAAAAAGCATCTCATTTCCCTTGGCGAGCCCTCTTCTACACAAAAAACTAATCTCATGTCTTCTCAACTCATCTTAATCGAAGTGGACATGGATGCATTACCAGTGTATACTGTGATCAAGAAGAGCTCCACATGGAGCCAATCCATTCTTTGTAGCCTATCCAGTATCCCATCTATGGAGGATTTGGAGGAGTCGTATTACATTTTTACTATTCAGTGTTTATTTTTGCAATCATTTACATGATGATGCAAAAAGTTGTTCTTTATTTGGCATGTAGGCTGCAATTTTTACAAAAATAAATACATTTTGGACCCAATTTTAAAAACATTCACGGTATGTAATTCAATTTGTATTACAAATCCTATCTAATCGAGTTAAAGTAACGGAGAAAAAGTGTTTTCATCAATATATAAAAAGTTGGACGAAGAAAAGTAATATTAGCTCAAAAGTATGTTTTACTTCCACGGACGGTCTGAGTGACTGAGCAGGTGATTAATATGAATTCAACTACGAAATAAAAATCTGACATATTGATGAAGAATTATTATTTGCTTTCCCAAATGAGATAAGATTGTGGATGGGTATTTTTCATACCTTGGTAGAAAAAGCACCACACCCTGGATGAAATGGTATTCGTTCAAATGTATAGTTAATTGCCCACGAGTCCATAAGAGGGATGATTGTGCTGACTGGGCAATGTAATTTGGTTACGTGGTGTACTTGAAACCCCAGGTGGTGTTCAGATGAGCTTTTTTCTCTGTATTCTGTCTTTCTATGAGATATTGAAGCTCACCGCTCACACTCATTTCACTCCCAAGCAGTAAAAGCTGTACTAGATCAAGCCAAGAACTTTGTTAGTATCTAATTCTTAAAATGTAGTTAGTTAGTCAGCAGGATTCTCAGATTTGAAAAAATGAAATATTTAAATTAATTATTAAAAAAATTAGTGTACCCAAATAATAGTTCAAATAAGATAGCAAGCACTTTTATCAACAATTCAATCCAATAGAAATGTGATTAAAAACCAATCCTACTATCCCACTGTACAATATGCAAAATCACAATTTTTCTACAATGCGCACTCAGCCAAATTAAATGGGATTTTGTGATAGTTATTTGGATGAGGCCCAGTCCTCATTTTTTCCAGACAATAAATTATGACTTCAAACTAACGGAAATGGAGCCAAGTGAAAAATGGGGAATCCTAGAAGATTGTACACAAAGATGCACTAGAAAGAAAAAAAGGAGTAAAAAAACCTTTACCTCTTACCTGTAAAAGCCATCCATGTGAATTTACGTACAAGAGTTACAAGACAGTATTACAATTTTCACCAAAAGACATTATATAAGAAAAGAAACATTAAAAACAATACAAAGCGGAACAAATGGTCAAAAACATAAGTCAATCATACAATACTCTAGATAAAGTGAGAGCCCAAAACATTTGAGAATCAAATTCTCTTGTTCCCCCATCGAAAATGACGAACTGGATAATTCAGACAGGATAAAAAGTCTTGCTCCCAAAGTGCATATCCATACATCACTAATGGAAAAGAAAGGGTTGGAAATGCTATTTCATATTTTATACAGGGCAAAAAATTCCCCATCACATTTCAATGACAGTTGAATATATCTTGGCAAAAACACATCTTTTCTTGTGTATGTACACAAAGTCGGCCATCATAAGATAGATTATACGACTCTGACTGAGAGAACACAAAAATGGAAAAGTAGTGTACCAAACATCACATAATGCTGTACATCCATCTGTGTGAATGGGACTAGAGCTATTTTGTTCACTTATGGAAAACTGGGAATGCAACACCATTAGCTAACGGCAGCGTCTCTTTCACTTTTCGGCTTAACAAAGATGTTTCCACTTAGGTCCGTGATTTCCTAGTCATCGCTTTCCCTTTTTTTCTTCTCTCCTCCTTTGCTACTTATGGAAAATACTGATATATTTATTATAAGTGCAGTTAGCACTATTGTGTACAACAATAACAACATCAGCACACAATAGATTTAAATGTACGGACAGACCGATCAGATTGCCAGACATAATTTCCTATCCAATTAAAATGAAAAACAAATAAAGATTATACAATTTATGAATTTCATCACGTTTATTTTTTGTACTCCAAAAGTTAAGTTGACTCACATTTATGTCATAGTGGTCAGTCTTATTTATACACAAGCAATACCAATAAAATATTTTGTTTACGGTTTAGTAGTACTACATGTTTATGGTTGCTAAATATCACGGGCGAGTAGCTTCACAGAGCAAGGATACAAAAACTTTGGTCAGTGGTAACGGCCCATAAATATAACAGTTCAAATCCTTGGACTGAGAAGAGCCATGTTTTCAAAAGTTATGATGATGACCATAATGATGATGGGATGTTATATAGCCATGATAGGATTGCACAAAGGTGGTTTCATTCCATCAAAAGACCCGAGAGAGAAAGAGAGAGAAAAAAATAAAAAGAAGAGGCTGTAAAGCCTCCCTTTGTGTCCAATTCCAAAAATATATGGAGAGCCCTTTGAGATGTTTGAAGAAGAAAAATTTGATTTACTTATGAGCTCCGCTCCCAAAATACATTCCTGTGCTCCATCCATTTATGGCTGTTTCACTCTCCTCACAGATTCAAGACCAGATCCCAAGTACACTATTTGTATCGTCAAAATAGACACAGAATGGAAGCAACCCCCATAAAGCCTTGCATTATAGAGACCAAAAAGACAGTTATCATCATTACTTTCTTTCGGGACGCGAGTGCTAGTCTCAATCACTGTGTATGTTTCTCAACTCTTGGGGCCACCATTTCCCACCCTTTTATTATTTCCCAGTGTCATGCTCTTGAGTGCTGTTTACAATCACGTTTTTAGTTTTCACTTAACTTTACATGCATGAATTATGTCAACAGTCATCTCAATATTGAGTACTTGGGGCACTCCGACATTGTATTGGTTGCATTTTATTTTCTTATCACCCTGTAATATAGTCTGTTTCAGAAACGAAAGCAGTTGTTTTTTTTCGTCTAGATATAAGGTACTGTTCTTTTGATTTCAATTGTGGTTGCTCTGAAATTCTTTAAAACTTACTATTAAACCAACATAAGGATATAAGGGCACAATATTACAGTAGAGTTTCTCATTATATTTTTCAGCAACAAAATTATTGACTATGACTACTTAATGTGCAACCAAATATTCATAACCAAAGAACAAAATTTGAAAGTGAACATGACAACGAAAGCTAACAGCATCTAAAACTTTGCTTTAGTTCTTATTTATAGTGTGTGTAGATACAGTTTGATTGAATAAACATTTATTTACTCTTTGTAAACCATAGGCTAATGAAAATAATAATGACTGACAATGAATGCATTCAATTTCATCGTCTGTCTGACTCGCTGGGAGAAAAGGAAATATTTCATCCTAGTATTTAAATCCTATCTGTATACATACTGGCTCTGCTAGTTCTCACTCGCTCTGACTGACTGCGAGAGTGAGTCCAAGTGAGTGAGAACAGAATGAGTATCACATTTCTCCATTAATGTGTTGGTGAAAGGCCATGCTGACTCGTGGGAATGAGAACACCTGTGACATATTGCTGTCGAAACTAATTATTCAAATTTCATTCCATAATTTTCCGCTCATTAAATCAGATTGGAGTTAACTAACCAGGGAAATAATCGTGCTGCCAAAGGCTTTGTTGTAAGTGAATGCGTAAACAATGGATAGCCTTATAAACTGTTTTTATTATCATTGTATTGTCCTTGTTGCCTTTGTTGAGTCAAGTAGTTCATGCAATATCGTGAGAACTAGCCTTTATTACCGGTTTTAGCCGTAGTTTCTTTAAGCTCCCGTCTAAAATCGTAAAGCTTTGATTTGCTTTGCTTAAAATGTTTCGAAATGAAAAAGTGTGACCCGCTATCAGTTAGTTTTCTATAAAAAAAACTTGCCTATGCATTTAAGTGATAAGTTTTCATCCCAGTCTATTAAGCCACATATTGAATATGTAAATAAACGAATGCATTTTACAGGAAATGTAAATTTCATATGCATTGGGAAACTTTACGTCTTTCAATTTAAAGTTTCATGTGTGCAGCTCTTCTTTTCATTTACACTTGATGTACTTTGTAGAACTATGCCTGATTCGTATTCACAGGCTTGTCTGAGGTGTTTCTTTTACAAAGAACAAAAAATAGTGAGTGAGTGAGTTAGAGTGACTTTTTGGCCCGAGATGGGACGACAAATTGTGGTTGTCTCCAAGGTAAGTATGGTGATGAAAGCAAGCCAACTTTTTCCATGAGGTTAAACTAATAGAATAACGGAAGGGGTTTTCTCGTCCAACCAAAAACTTTGTAAAAAATATCTTGGCACTATATGAGACCATTCTTTTTCCTTAAGTTCATAATCAGTGCAAGATTTATTCATAGGATCAGAAAAACTTACTGCCACATAAATGTTGAATCGAATATGCAATGGCTAAGAGTTGTAAGCTTGATACACACGTTTTTTTTTGAGGATTGTGTGGTGGATTAAGGGTAATATAATACACAGGGCTTTGCTTTTCACCAGGTATGTACGCCCCCCCCCCTCCACCTCACAGACATATTTGCGGTAGATCAGCAGGTGGTATGACGATTTTTTTTCATTCAATCAACTTGTAATTTTGTGTACGGAAATGTTGGTAAATACTCTCATTTAGTTCAAAATTGAACAGACCTGAAAATTGTGAATACTATTGTTTGTCCACAAATTCGAAAGTGATTAACAAATAAAAAGAAAATCTAAATTTCCATGATTCCAGGCTGACTCAGGTTTCATTTTCATCTTTTCATAGCTTTTTACTCCGTGAACGAAAAAAAAACAAAGGCACATACCCATCCTAGGTTTTTCTGTGCAAAGAGGGGGGAAGGGTAAAACCCTAGGGAAAGCGAGGATTATTTAATATATACTATTTATAATATAATTATTCCAATATCATTCGATATTTTCATTTCCATGCACTGTAAATATTAACTTCGCCTGCACTAAAAATCTTAATCAAATTTTGCATGAATATTCTTCATGCGGATTTGGATAGTATAACGTTAATAAGGTATGCAAGTGCGGGAAAAGGGTGAAATTTTTAGACATTTTCAATAAACTATTGATAAAAAAGCTTCCGTTCCTAGCGATAACAAACGATACAAATTCGACCATGAAACCATATGAAAGCTTTTCAAATGCTGCGTCTACTTTATTGAATTCGTTTAACGCGGTTTATTGTTGGATTTATTCAAACTGTAAAATAGACTGACCTCTATAATAGACTAGATGCTACCAAAGCGGTCGGATCATCATCATTTTTTACTAGACCCTATTCGCTTGGGCAAATCAGTGCATTATGGGAGCTCCAAGGCGAAAAGAATAAACAAAGCGTTCCTAGCCCCTAGACTGAATTGTTTCTCCTATCGGATCGTAAGATCGTAAAAGATGTGCGATCCAGGTAGTCAGTTCCAGTAGAAATAGTAGCAAACACAGTTTCACGTCTCATTCTATTGGTAAAAGGAAAAAAGAGAGATAAGTTTGAACAAGGAGCTTCTCCTTATCGGAGCAATTTATCCCACGGCATTAGACGCATAGTAAGTAAAATACGTTAAATTGCACAGACATAAGACGAGGGAGAGTGCAGGTCGCAAATATTCATGCACACGAATGTGTATGTATCTGAAAGCCATGCTTGTTGTTCACTTTTGATACTTGTAGTTTTAAAAACTGGGTCCCCATCCTCATAAATTGCTCCAAGAAGAGAAAATCACACGTTGTCTTGATTTACAGCAATTTCCAACTCACTATTTTTTCTCCACTGGTACTTTCTAAAAACTCACTCCAGTCAGTCATATATTCCATGCCATGCAGTTCACTGATTTCGGGATATTTTTTACTTGCATCCTATTTAGTTTTCCGAATTAAAATGTTTAAGTTGCATTTTTATAAAATACTATTATTTTTATTGAATGCATGTGATGATAAATATCTTCACGGTACGTCAATTCAACTTTCGGAATGTCCATTATGGCGAACAAGTATATGTTTCATCTTTTTACGCATATTATATTCACAAATATTTAAAAAAAACTTTGTCGCTTTTATGTAGCAGGCAAAAATGGTTCAGTATTCGTTAATGTTTTGTGGATAAAGAACAAGGCTTTGTAAGTAACGTACAAACTGCCAAATACAGAGTGAGCGTCAAATCAATTACGAACGTGACGGTGCAAGCAATGATGCTGAGTTATATTTCTTTTAATCTTGCATGTCATGTTTGTTAAAAGATCACGGTCCTTATTAGAATGTTGCATTCACAATGGAACTGTGTATAAAGATTCCTTTGCTAGCACAGATATTTCCATGTTTATTATCTTTATTTAGCTCTCGACAATGCTTTATGGGGACTTGAGTATGTAACAGGCTCTAGTCCGTCTGATTCCTTAAGCGATTGCATTTATGATGAAATGCTCTACAATGCATTCAAATTGCCATCGTGTTAACTAGATACGGTGGTTTTGACGTTTTTGGGTAATTAAAATGATGTAAGGATACCAGCAACTGCACTTTCATCGCTAGCTCTCGTTTTAATACCACTATTATATGAGTTCGTGAGTTATATTTGTGTTCTTGTGTGCGCAAGTTACTTTTCAGAGTTAATGACATTACCAGGTACAATTTTTCAAATCATGTTTGCTTGTTTTGGACATTTATTTAGAGTAAAGAGTCAAATGTTATATTTATAGCTGATAAATTATGCTCAACTGAACTGTAAAACGGATTTCAATCTTTTTACCTATACCTATATAGCTAATTAGTTTAATTTACTATAATTTTAGCTATATATTACGTATGTACAAAAGAACATACTCCTGGATTGCAGAAATATTTAATTGTTCTGCATAGATGGATAACCCAATGGAAGGAAACTTGGGAGACAATGGGAGATCAGATTGAATTTGGTAGCAAGATACAATCCAGTTACAGAACTCACAGTATCTAAATTTATACATTTGGGCTCCATCGTGTTACACATTTACTAAGCTGATAAGTGTGCTTTTGAGAGAGAAATCTAACTGAGAAGAGAAAAGAAGGCGGAAGAGATTCGACTTCAATTTGGTTCCTATATCTTGACATAGACCGCCATTATAACTCGCACAGTAGATCGAATTAGTATTTGATTTATGCAATTACCTGAAGTTTGCTCAGAGTTTACAGCCAAATGAGATTGAAGTGATTCGGAGCTGTCGGATGGAATTTAAATCCCGCGATTAGATTCTTCTTTTATGTGCAGCATTTGGGGGCAATGTTAGAAATATGTACCATTACAATATTTGTATCTGCTTCCAACTCAATCTATGATACACAGCAGCACCTTAACCCATGGTTCTAGATAATTTATGCTTTTGCTGCTATAATGTCCATTGAAAGTTTAAAACTCTACCTAATACCTATGTAATCTAATATAGACAATCTCTCCTCAGTCCAAAGTTTATAAATAGTAAACTTGCAGCACAAGTTACATAACGGAAATTTACATGAATTCTTTTCATAAAAAATCCATTGCATTGGAAACAAGGAGAATTTCTTTCCTTCCATATCCCTGTCATTAATTTGTGTTCTCTTTCATCTACGTTGCTATTGCTATTATGACCTATGTTATTAAAAGTCCTTAGTCAGATAGTTAGCTCATTCAAATGATGCATGCATACATATTTACACGCAGGGAACAAAAGAGCAAGCACTGGATGCGAATGGAAGCAAGTAGGGGTGAAACAACAGAAAACAACTGATAGACTGACAGAAAGAAACGGAAGTAACAACCCATCCGGTTTTAGCAAAGACGTGAAAGCCATCCACTTTAATTTACTTATTTACTTACTTACTTACCCGTAGTAAAAGAGCACATATGTATAGTCAATAGTGAAAAAGTCGGTTGAATAGAAAAAGTGAATGAAAGTGGAGTTGTAAGCTTTCTTTGAGCAATCGTATATTTCGATCATCAAGTGATGGATAGGATTGATCAGCTAAAGGTTCTCACATTAATTTCCTTCATAAATTTTAGCTACAACATTAAGAATATTATTATTTCTAGATTTTCTCTCCCTACTTTTTTTCCTCTCCATGTAGTCATTCCTATCTATATAGTTAGTTAGAGTTCTCCCTGCAGCCCATTATTTTCTCTCCTGATGGGATTTACTCAATTGGCATTTATCTACTTGTCAAGTTAGATGAGAGAAAACTATGGAACATTTTGTTTCTTTTTCCCGTCTCTGCTTCATGCATGTCCTCCTTACAAAAATATTTTAGAAACACAATAATGCAATGTGGATAAGCAAACAAGATTTTTTATGAGGTTGTGCAAGACGGATGGACATGGGGTTTTTGAGATAGAGGGATGTTGGTATATAAATATGACTGCTTTTCTTACCATTTTAGATGAGTTGTTCAGTAGACAGTTAGTTTCACAATTTGCATTATCATGTGAACAGTGGCCGTATTACACTATTATATATGCATTATGCATTTTGTTGCTCGCAGTTTCACTCCCTTTTAACAAACACTCTTGTTGTGTGCACGGGTTTATGTGAAGAGAAAAGCAAGTTCCCAGGGCGAAATACTTCATCTCATCTATATAGTGACTAAACAAATTTGTAAACTAGTTTAGTTCATTCAATCCCTTCTTATAAACACGCTCCCCATCTCACAATCATATTAAGATTGTGACAAAAACTCTCTCCATTCATTTCTTGGCCCGTCATCCCAAACTTGGTAGTAAACATGTAACAATGAGATACATCCATATATTGCACACACTCTGGGCTTGACATCATGTTAGTCAACATGAGCTGCCCTCTTTTGTGTGCTCACAAACAATGGGAGATAAAATGCATCCTTCCAAACAGCTCGCATTCCATATCAACCGAATGGATCAACGTCTTATAGCTTTTGCAACTTTCCTATTTATCTATCCTAATATGTAGAGAGACACAGTACAACTCATCACTAATGCTGCACTTGATCCATGCACAACGTAATAAAATGTTTTCAATGAGTGCATACATTATTCATATCTGTTTACATACCAAAGAGAGGGTTGATTTTCAATATCCGTCGCCCCGAGGCCGAATCCAAAGACTTCAATTCACTCATATAGCGTCCACCGAAAACAGATACAAACTAAACGGGCATAAAAACATTCACTCTCGTCATTTGGATTTTGAATCCGTAATTATGATACAGACAAACATTTACTTGCCTAGCTTATTAACATACAATCTAATCTTCCAATCCGTATTCCAAAACGGAATTAAACATTGAACCGGAGCAAAATCCAAATCCGGGCTGATCTTCATAATCCCAACTGAGCTGCAAATTCTACACTCAAATGAGACAGTTTAACATCCGAAGCCAAGTCATACACAGAGATACACATACAAACTATAGCTACTGCTGAACTGATTGATATATTGAATTTACGAAACCCGGGTGCTTCCTAATTTTTGCAACCATGCCTACCGACATCCACAACCCTAACTAACTAAACTAACCACGCTACAATTTCCAATGCAACCAACAGACAGACAAATGTGACTACAAAAAGTTATCAAAAGTGTTTACCACCACCCGATTATCCCATGTTAATGTGAGGAGAATGTGAAATGCTGAAAACCAACCACCACCACCAAAAGTACTGAATGCCGTTTCCCATAGTACGTACTAGTTCCTTTCCAGTCTCTACCTCCTCTTCCCTCTGGACTGGAAAACGGCACAGCAACATTGGGTTCTTCCGGCCTGGAATCCAAGTGAAGAGTGCTGGAGCATTGGTAACCTTCTCTTTGTATGGTTTTGATCGTCGATGTGACTGGAACTGCTCGCTCTCACCCTGTCTATCTAACTAGTGTCAGCCAACAAAGGAGACCCGTTTTGTTTTAGCCCTACCAATTTGTGGCCACAGTTGTTCACACTATTATCATATCCCTCTTTTCATCCTAATGACTAGGGGGAGAAGACAAAGTATTTAGTAGTGACGACGACAAAAGAGGCTTCAAATCACCGTCACCCATTGTTAGCACCTCAGTTTGTTTTCTTTTGGAGTGACGACCAACCGACTTGTTGTACACAGCGAGTAGTTAGTCAGTTGTTCATTTTCGATCGTTGATTAGTACGGTAATTAGCTTTCAGTTGGTGGATGTGCTAAGTGTCGGTTTCTTAAAGTACTTGTGAATTTTAGAAGGTTAGTTAGTGCACGAGATAGAAATGTGGAGAGAACTATGACAAGGACCAGAGTTAATTTTACATTACCGATTGTGTTCCGATGAGAAAGAGTGTGAAATTGTTGAGCTCAAAGATGAATTATTCCAATCATTTGAATATAGTTGTAGTTGCACTCCTTCTTTTCCATACGGGTGGGTGAATTTTTCCCTAAACTTATTAGATTGTGATTGTGATTAACAATGGAGTCAGTGTAGTAGATTGGAATTGGTTTTTGTGCGATTTTTGATAAACGGCTTCTGTCTTTCACAATGGGTGTGAATTTTTCCCATTTTATGAATAAGAGAAAGGGAGGAATGTGGTGAAAGGCGTTGCAACTGTACAAACCATTCACTTTAGTATTTTTTCCTTTTTTGGGGCTATATGAAAATATTGGGTTTGTTCGGTGTCAAAGTCCTACTCGGATGATTTGACAGTTTTACCGAACTGTGTTGTGTTAAAGCATATTTTCTTAATTTCGTGTGAATAATTTCAGTTTTATTAATCTGGTAATATAAATTGAACTTAATGAAAAACTAAAATTTCAAGATATGCAAAATTTGAATGGTATAGCCGATTTTTTGCACACCGAAATCCAATATGCTTTTAAGCATAATTTAGACCAGCAAAAACTTTAATTAATTATAAAACTCGGTGGGGGCGGTATAAATACTTTGAGTTTCTTTAATTACAATCAACGTTAGAAAGAAAAGAATCTTCGAAAATATCCAGTTTGTTGTGAAAAATCAAAGTTCAAAGTCCGTTTCCTATATTGCACATGTTTGGCCAATACATGTTATCATTAATAACCTTGTATGGCTTGTTGTCATGATTCCTGTCTCACAAAAGACGACCAATTCATGGCCCCTGATTTTCATCTATTTATGTTTGTTTTGAAGGAGTTCTTGGAAGCTGGGATGACTGGTGGACCTACGATGGAATCTCTGGTAAGTTGACTACAACTTTCTACCCTCTTCCTTTTTGTTGTGCGTCACTCAAGAATGTGGGGAATTTGTGCACGCGTGGGATGCATTTGTCTTCCTTTCTGTGAACACAGTCAATACACTCACCCAAAAACAAAGTCAAGTGCATCATCATTAAGTTACCGTTAAACTAACAAAAGTCAGCTTTTCCTTGACAATATTACTTCACTGCCCTATGTAGTAGTCACCAGCATTGACTATGGATAATATTAGATTTTGTATTCTTGCCTTCCTATTTAGCGAATGATTCACTTGGACTTTCCGTCAGTCATAGATTTCATATTTGTGTGCATTGTAATGAATACACACTTCTGGTCAGTCTTCAAGTAAAGGACACTGTACACATATTATTTCGAGTGAGTGACAGGGAAAGTAGGGAGCCATATTTTATACTATTGTGAGATACGGTGTCGTCAGCTCATTTAGTGTTGTCCACTCGAATGTGAAGATGAAGTAGACGGAAGAATTGTAGAGAGTGAAAAAAATGGACGACAGAGCTTGTATTGCTTACTTACACTGCATTCCCTAATGGGCAGACCCACTGTTGGTGTTGGTTTGGTATTACGGAGGAAATCCAGTGTGGATACAAAGAGAAATACAGGGCTCTCAGGATAAAGGTAAGCGGCGTACGGAACACATTTATTCATCCGATCTAAAGAGGTGGATGAGATCTCTCACCAAGGGGGTACAATACAAAAAACCCATATGTATAGATTCAGGATTGCCAAGGAGACGAGAGAAATTGCGTAGTCTATTTGATAACCGGAGGATTTACCCCCATCTCACTCACCAGTAGTGTGTGTCAAATAGGAAAGGTTATCTGACTGTCCAGATTTGACAAAAATCCGTGTTTGTGACTCAAGGAAAATGCATACACTTGAAGTGGTAGTAAATAAAATGGAGGTCGTTCTCATGCAGGGATTAGGTAGTTAGGAACAAATTTTTTACTGGATGATGAGACTGTGCGAATATTGGGGCCAAGTAAGCGACTATGTACTGCACATGGAAGAAGGATAGACTCACTGGGTTAGTTATATGTGTCGGTTAGTTTTTTATCGCCTTGGAAGATCTGTCCAGTTCGATGTCTCTTCTTCTTTTGCTTACGTTTTTAGATTTCAAGTCGGCTCCTCTCAGTCCCTGCGTATATCAAGTGGAGCAGAGTGTAAAGAAAGGAATCTTCCCTTGATCCCATTCACTTCCTAGGGTATCTTCTTTGATCAAAACTATTTATCCCGATATCCTCTCCTCCCACTGTGAGTCCAACAAAGTTACGCTCCTCTAATGAAAACTTTCACGAGCGACGGAAAAATAGTGTAATAAATACGGGATGCATGTCAGTCCCACTGGAGAACATAGTGACTACCTTTGAGCTCTTTCTTGATCTTTGCTCCAAATACGTTAATATTTTCCCCTTTCAAATGACCAGTTTTTTTCTAGCAAGTTGCATTGTACTTTTTTTGGTGGGCAGGAGCTCAAGAGCGCTCAATTTGTAAATCGATGGGTACAGTTTTGTAGCGTCAATTTGCATTCTATCTAATACATTGGGAAGCAAATAGTATCATATCGATTTGATACATAAACAAAATTTAATTAACTTGATAATGGGATCTATCATATATTACATTTACAACGTGCATTTTGCAATTTCTTTGCTAGAAGACTATAAAAAATACATAACTGGAAAAATTTATTCAAATGTGTCTCTCATTGGACCACCATAGTATTATAGTGGTGGTGGTAAATAAGTGCTATTGTTGATATTTCTAGTAGTAAGCAAAAAGCGTGGAATCGAGATATCTTACTTTTACGCCTCACAATCCCCTTGTGAATGTTTTTGTCTCCCTCTGGAGAACAAACATTGGTTTCCCAACAATTTTATTATACGTACAACCATGTTATCATAAATTTTCTTGTCTCTCAGCCATTTCTTTTCCCCTTGACAAAAAAAAACAATGAAAGGGGCTAGTTTCACAATCTAACAACACTACCAAGTCACTCAACTGTACACAAATATACATTTTTACTCGTGCCAATGTCTCTGGAAAGCGTTTACACAGTCATGTACATCATGAAAAAAATTATTTTAATTTATCAAAGTCGCATTTCCCACACATATGTTATTATCACATCAGTAGCAGTGCATAACTATATGATTGTTTGATTTTATCCCGATTTGGTAAGAAACAGCTTATTTTGCCAACAAAGTTCCCACAATTCAACACTAATAATTATTGTATTTCGGTCACAATAGCAATAGCTCCTAAAAATATTCATCGAGTGTCTAATGATCCTTACTCTAATCATGCAGAAATGCACACATGCATCCTATAGTTCACAAATGCTTCCATAAATCAAAGGGATCCTATACTCGGCACTTTTTTTTGCATCTGGTGTTTCCTAAAGAGGAAGGAAAACTGTCCGATTTCAATTTTTATGAGGTAGAAAACATGATCTTAAGATTCTACCATAAAATGATAGCAGCTATACCCAAACGCAAACGTTCCGCTCAACTATTGCAACCCCCTATACTCGTCTTGTCATAGTGAAAGCCTTTCTTGCTCCCTCTCTCTCTCTGTTTTTGTCAATAGCTGAATAAGCCAACTCTAGGTTTGTATAACTCAGCAAAAAATCTACAATTTTTATCTTCCACTTTTCTTAACTTACCAGTCAGTCTGTGGATTTAAAGAAAACTCGTCTCAAATCCACTGCTTCTAAATCTGACGAACTCTCGCTCCCTAGAACCAACAAACGGATGATTTTATTAGCTACTTACTGCTATGTGCAATAGGTTTGCACATTAAAACTGTGTGAAGTGACTCAAATATGTAATTCACAAGAAACCAAAACTAGATAGGTAGGCAAATATGGTAGCACGGGTGCACCCAAAAGTCTTAATGTATGTGCTTATAATGTTGTACAACACTGGAAATGTGTAATGCCTGTTTTCTTCCAAAAAAAGAGTTCCCCTTAGTCACTCGAACAAGCATTAAAAGGTAATCACCATCACACATATTGGGAAACTTATGGGTGACTTTTCTATACATGTAGGTCCAACTTTGACAAACAGTGGTCCATATTACTCCAAAAGTAAATATAAGTTTGCTGCACGTGGAGTAAGTTTGGTTGGCTAAATAGTTCCACTCACAGTCAGTTGGTTGAGCCTGCACTCAAAGTAGTAAGTAATTATATAAAAAAGACAGGGAGCCAGAGACAAAAAAAAATCTGCAAGGGTCATCAAAAATCAGTACGAGAATTTATATAGGAACCAGAGAAGCAGTGATATCCCACAGCTCACGTATTGAGAGTTGACATGCATACATGAGAGTTAGTTATATACCACAGTCAGTTGGGAGCGTGCCTACGGGAAGTAAGCAATAGTCCAGATAGATAGAAAGGAGCTGGAGCACTAGTTGGTTATTAGTTTTGACTCACTCCAGAGTAATATATGGTGGAGTGTGGATGAAGTAGCGGCTTACCCTCCTTTTTCCAAAGGTACACTCTGGATCACCAAATAAACCAGAGGGAGAGCAGTTATGACGGATAGAAAGATGCCAATCCTGCATTTTGCTAAAAAAAAGCAACCTGAACATTTCTCTATATGGGTGGAGGAGAGTGATTTCATTCGCATGGGTTAAATATATAATTTCTGGTCAGGTAGTATTGACTGTATTGAGCATATTTAGAACTAACTTTTTGGAACTGTCAGATTTTAGGACTTTGACAGTTACAAGTGGACAGAGTTCAGATTGACGGGATTTTTTTTGCAATTACCAAAATGGGATCACATACAACATGCAATTACTAAAGTATACATGTGTGTTGGTTATCTATCTAGTTTTTGTTAGTACATAACAATGAGTAGAATGTTGAAAAAATAAATGACTGAATATGGAATGGGGTTAATTATGAGACATAAAAACAAACAAATGACTGAACATGATGTGCCAAATTGTTACTTAAAGTGAACCACGTTTGTTTTTGCGATCAAGAAATCAGTGTACACCGTAGACAATGTTCTGGGATTTTTGTGCAGGAGTGGAGTTACAGCTAGAATGGAAGGAAAGGTGCATACATCGGTATTCCCCGAGGGGGAAAAACAACACGGTAGGAAACAAAAATTCTTTCACACGTAAGAAAATCCCTGTTAAACTTGTGAGGTTCTTTTCTTTGATAGAAAGGTTAAAAGGCTCTAAACTCAATCTACGAAATCCATTGTAGTAGTGAATAAATGGGAACATAAGTTTCTCCACCTCTTAAAGTGGCAGAATTGTTTGCCTCGTCTTTTTCCCTTTTCCTTTGAACGGCACAGTATATCCATAGCACTTGTAATACAGTGTGCACATCTCTGTTTCTTTTTTTTTCTCTCGTGTTAACCTTTTCTATGATTATACTCGTAACAAGGTAACATCTTAAGCTTCTATGTGTACCAGTACCAATCAAAATCCATATATTACTGCTTTTTTTACTGGGCTCCCGCCGTATTGTATCAATGATTAAAAAAATGATGGCCAAGACATACAAGAGGAATTGTAGTTTTTATGCAATATCAATGGCCAATTCCCTAGCTTGGTATAAAAACTGCTCAATAACTAACTAACTAACTGGTTCGTAAAATAAATGGAATGATTTCTTTTCCTAAATGTGTTTACACCATATTACACCAGCTCATATAGTATATAGCTTGTACATACACCAAATGGGATGAGATATGCATGTAATATAGTTTAGTTAGTTAGCAGCTATTGTGCAACGATGTTTATGGGCAGAATCCCATAAAATGTATACACATACATAGCTCCAGCTACTGTTTTCCATTGTTTTTATCTGGAGCCAAGTCTGTAATATATCTATGATTATTACAGTAAAGATTCGTTGGGATTGAGAAAGAAAGTGGAGAACTTTGCTCACTTCCCATGAGAACTGAATGAGACAGGATTTCCAATCCAAGTGTATACATATGTGTGTATTATATACATAGATTTTTTCCCTTTCTCAATGAAATCCAGTGTATAGATTTGAGCACGCACATTATACAACATGGGATTGAGTTTATTTCACTCACTTTCACTCGCTTGCTCTCACAGTGGCTTTCCCTTTCTCACTCATAAATCAACATTGATGAGTGGTAACAATTAATTGCTTTCGTCCCAATGGAATCATAAGAACAGCATCCATCATGATTACATTGAGAAAGTGTGGGAGCCCACAGGGACTCACTATGGGTTTCTCCTTGATCCTGCATAAATCACTGGAATGAAACACGCTCAAGTCACTGCAAGGACTAATAATAACACTAGTAAGTAGGTGCTGTATTCACGCCTACTTTCCATGAAAAAAGGAGAAAAGAAAACACAAGTTTTATCAACTTTATCTCAACACAGTCATTACTACGACTGTGCTGTTTGACACCCAAAGTATCTGAGGCTAAGTAATTAAATAACTAAAAGAATGGAATTTTTTTCAAACCGGGAGATACTCCTACAGTAAATATAGCAGTGCCAAAACTTTGTTTACTACTTATAATTGATAATGATTTCCCAAGGTTTTTTCCCTTCTCTTGAGTGAGTCCCTCTTACCTTGAGTGTTTTTTAGGGGTAGTGAACCTACTTGGTGGTAAAAGCTTGAAAGTCTCACCATATATTATGGGACGGGATGAATAGGAAATCCAAAAGGCAAATAGAGAGAAAATCTATGAAAGTCATGCATCCATACACACTTATTACACAGTGGTTTGTGTAGACATGAAATCCACCACTATTATCAGTGTGTAGACATCAGAGGAATATGAAAAATTCATGAGCGTCTCCTCATATTATTCTGGCTAGTTCCTTCTCTTTCTCTCTCTCTCTCTTCTCCAAACTCACACTATACAAATTGCTTACACATGAATGGAACCAGTGCTTCCCCAGAAGAGCCAGCATTCCTCATACTCACTATAAAGTTTACTGGAGGGACTGACTGACTGATGACAGATAAATTGCGCTCAGTCAGTAGACAAGACATCTTCGTACAGGTTTGAACAAGTGGCAATCTCAGAAAAATTAGTGATGCCAAGTCATCATGAGCATACCCAATGAGCTGGAATCAATTTTAAATGGGGTCTTGGGTGGTTGCTTTCACTTTGTATGGGGTAGTAAGAAAATTAGTAGCTTTGCTTCTGTGTAGCACTCAGGTGACAAACATTTTTATAGAATAACTAAAATTTAGAAATTTAGCACTGCTTCAGATTTAAATACTTAGGTATTTAATGGGATGACATCATTCAAAAGTTGAAAATTTTCTTCGGTGCTCCCAGCCAAAAGTAAGTTTTTAATGCTGTAGTTTTAAAAGTAAACTTATCTGTGGAAATAGACGACACAAGTAGAGACATTTACTAGCTATAAAAAGGGAAAGTAAGTTTCCCTTGCGATCATTGCATGATTTTAGCGAGCTCATAAAAAATGCCCTTGTTATACACATGGCCTATGTGAGTGAGTGACTGACTAACTGACGGTGTGCTTTTATTGGCTTCCACCATAGTCAATCATGACCGTTTGCTTAAGGGGAACAATATAATAATGAAAAAGTGGATGTGTGTTCAGGATCATTAGTCAAACCTGAAAGATAGGGGCAGAGATAAACGTTTGGTGAGCTCTCCTTAAATGGTGCTCTGCGTGTGAAACTCTTATAATAATACTGGCTTGTGAAATTCTCTGAGCCAGTCAGAAGGCATTTCTTTAACTGGGAGCTGAAATGACGCTCCATCGTGTAGTAGTATAGCGTATAATATGATCCCTTTGTTTGCACTGCCATTTGCTTGTATATTGAATGAAGATGATCACCATTTCAAAGAGACTGGCAAAAAAAAAGATTATCTTGGTCTTTATTCAGAGAGTCTTCTCTCTCCTTTTGTACACAGTCATATATGAGAGGAGGGAGTACGTGATTTTTTGAAGAGGGAATCCCACGAAATAATGAGAGCGTGTGAGTGAAAGAGAAAATGCATGGTTCGTTTCCTTATGCAATGCCAATAAGAGTGCATTGCCAGGGATCCCGTATTACACTATTTCATTCACTCAAAAACATACAACACAACAGTAGTGTGTTCCACAACGGCGTTCCCTATCTACAGAAATCACAAACGGAAGTCACTGTGTACAGGAGGATATACTACATTTAACATAAATTCCTTCCTCAACAAGCTCAAGTCAGTCCGACGGATCCAAATTTACTTTATAGTCTACTATCATTCTACATTTCATATCTGTGCAGCCTTGTCTGCAAGTGGTGCCCTGAAATGCTATTGCATGCATCTACGATAGATATCCCCATTTATGCATTCCAGTACTGTCTATGGGTTTTCCGGATTCCATTTGAGTTATTCTAAGGGTGCATGCACTGTAGTAAACATGGGAACTAATTTATTGATTGAAAGCAACTACTTATTTGAATTTGGAGTGCAACTAAGTTTTTGTTTTTATGCCGTAAATTTTGTATGTGTACGCGGCTTCAAAAAATTGTCCAGATTACGATTTCTGTAGTAATCCAGTGTTTTTCGATCCATTGGGACATTTCATTAAAATATTTAATCTATTCAATGTTACAGTGAATTCTAGGTAGAGCTACTGTGGGATAAATAGCTAGAAAAAGAAAGGCATGTAGATGCATAACTAACTAAGCCGTCTGTTTAGGTGAGATTCATTGTAAGCATCTACAGATAAGAAGAAATCTGGGAAATTTTAACGAAGCTGTATAACAGTGAAACATGAGCTTTGTATTTATGGATACAAATATAAAGAGGGTGGAATACTGCGCTCTCCTATAATAACAACTACTGTTGTTAAAAAGAAAACTATTGTAAATTGTTCGCAACTTGAAACTTTTATCTTCAATGTTATTACACTGCCTAGCCATAATACATATCATTGTCTTCGTATATGGTGGTTACCAGATTACAAGATGGAAGGAAAACATGAAGATGAGAATTCTTTCCGAGAACACATCATCCTACATTTGATGCTAAAGAAAGTTGATTTTTTTTCTGCAGGGACAGCATTTTGGGGTTTGATCAATCCTCAATGGAATCTATGCTCCAAGGGTCGGCGCCAGTCACCCATCAACATAGAGCCTTCCAGACTTCTTTATGATCCTCAACTTCGGCCCATTCACATTGATAAAACATCGGTAAGTCATTTTTCTTCGACTCCTTGTCATCTCTCACGTTCCTAATGCATGCATCGTCCGCCGGACATCCCTTTTCAATTCTTTCTTCAAAAGGGAGAGGAAACAACAGATATGAATAGAACTTTCCTCCTCATTGAACCTCCACTCTGTCTTCATAAGTAATAGTCTCGATAAAGAAATCTGACGAGTCTAGCATCTCCTAATAGATTCTCCTGATCCCCCTTTTTACCATTCCGTCCCATGTGTGCATCAACTATGTATGTTTGTGTCCTTGCCTGCTACTTTGGTTAACGACTTGTAGTCGTAAATTCCATAATACTTCCCCCTAGAGTCCAATCCAAACTTACTCACTAACTAACTACTAATGGCTCTCTTTAACGTAAACTAACCTTTCTGCCAATGCTGGCAACTATTTTTAGCAAATTACTTGGTTCCGGTTTCTTCAAATTTTTTCATCCTTTTTAAAATCTGAATAATATTTATTGAACATTGTATAGTTGGTTCCCGAAACAGAACCGTTAGTTACTGAAATGCGGCTGCAAAAAGTCATGATAAATTATGTGACTGGAAATCAACAACTAACTCTCTCTAAAGGCGTGCTGTCAGTCACTCTTTCTTACCCGTTAAAATGTTGACTTCTATTTATTCATATTTGTTCCCTGTGAAATTGATTGTAGCTCTTTGACTTGATCAAATCCACTGTACAATATCTTTTGAAGCATCTCCATTTTTATCCTCCCCAATTGTAGTGTGCTCAAAGTGAATCATGTTGCTCACTGCGAGCATACACTACTACATAACATACTACTACCATATAATGTGTAGTTTACATCTCACAGACTCAATTTTCTCATCCACTATTAACTTATTTGGCTCTGCTCTCTTGGTTTGGAGTGGGAGCGAAGATTGTACCGTACAACTTGTCAAGTTCGTGTGCGGTGAAGTAAAATTGCCGCAAGGGTGAAAGTCTTCTTGTACCTTGTCTGTAGCTTTGCAACAAGCACCATCCCTCATCATTCCATGCAGTTTCTGGCTAATTGTGTGAAAGGAGCCTTTTGTGGCTCACTTTATCAGATTTGTGATCCCTGGGCTACCGGCAATTAGAGCCCTACAGAGTCTTCTGTGTTGAACACGTCCTATGCAATGGTTGGCTCTATCTAATAAATGTAATGTAACGGGTGGATGGGGAAGGATGATCCGCATTTATTTATACTAACTAGCTGTCTATAGTTTTACATGGATGTACATATATGCAAATATAAGCTACATAGTTGGTTAGTAATTGAGTGGAAGAATGCACCTTGCATCCATATTAATCTAAAGTGCTGTATTCTATACACAAATAATAAATACTGTAGAAATGCATACTTTGTGGAACTAACAAAAACCTAATTTCAACACATGTAATAATACAGTAAGGGTACACCCGAAGCCGTGTAAAATCGTACATTTCTACGTGCGTAAATCCCCCAGCCAATCAGAACAGACTTCCAACTTCTCCTTACTGATCTGATTGGCTGGGAGGTTTACGCACGTAGAAATGTACGACTTTACACGGCTTCGGGTGTACCCCTAGTATGTGCAAACTATCACATACTAGTTGAAGTGTTTTTGTATGCACACTGTAAATGTAAATATGTGTGGATATATGTAAGCATGTGAAGATCTATGTTTCTTCATATTATAAGTGCACTTAAGTCATACTGAGTGGATGAAGAACACATAAGCGGTACGCCTGAAGCCGTGTACTTTCGTACATTTCTAGGCGCGTACTTCTTCCAGCCAGTCGGATCAGTAAGTAGAGGTGGGTAGTCTGCTTTGATTGGCTGGAATAAGTACGCGCGTAGAAATGTACGAAAGTACATGGCTTCAAGTGTACCCATATAGTTTGTAAAAGCTCGTTGTGTGAATACTACGCTAGCCCTAGTAATATCAATAGCAGTACACAGTAGTAGTAAGTAAGTACTAACTAAAAGTATATAAGTAGTGAAAGTTGATGACTATGAGTAGTGAGCCTGAAAAGTAGCTCTGTGCTCACATCATCCACTATGTATAAACTATCTGTGTGTCAGTCACACTTCTCCCTGCTTTCTCCCAGATTAAGTAAGTGTACAATGTATGAGTGGACTGAGTGAGGTTCATAAGCATTTATCTTTCCTTGTTGAGATAATATAGGGAAGGAAAGTGGTCACAGGGTCGATGCATGATAAACTAGTAGCTGTGTTTGAGGTAGCAAGGCGACCCAAGTGTTTAAAACACACATGCACCATAAATGCACTGTTGGCAATTTGCTATCTTAGTTAGGCACTTTTAATCCGTTTGCAAAGATACTTGAGTGAAATAGACGACTCATTAAGGGTACACCCGATGCCGTGTAAAGTCGTACATTTCTACGTGCGTAAATCCCCCAGCCAATCAGAGCAGACTTCCAACTTCTCCTTACTGATCTGATTGGCTGGGAGATTTACGCACGCATAAATGTACGACTTTACACGGCATCGGGTGTACCCCTATTATGTAGGGAGTTGAGCGAGATCCAATACGATGTAAGCAGTGTGTGGGTGGATACAAAATGAGTCAGCTATGCATAAAACTAAGACAAAGTCAATTATTGAATTTGAATTCATTGATTATATGTTCCATAGAGAATCATATAGCAATAATTGTTGCATAATTACATATATATCAGATTTATCAAATTGTGCATCAAGGTTGCTAAACCTGTGTTATATAAAATTAGTGTACGATTCTCATTCTGATTATGTGGGATAATTTCAATTTGAAAAAGGTTTTTGCTGGTTTAATTTCCCGAGTAGATAAGTAGAATCCCATTATGTTGAAAATCTGCCATAGTTTATAAGTTTAGATAGTTAGTATGCATTTTCCAGGATTAAGTCAATCACCACTCACGTCCTAACTAACTAATACACCACTATTGCGTTTTGCTTACCATGCCAAACAAAAATTGTTCGTGCAAAGTGACTTGACATTCTGATCAATGCCCGTGTAAAAGAACGTTGTGGGAAAACAATGAGGGGAGACAAGAGGCCACCACCATCCCTGTCTTATGTGTACAGGACCTGTGCTCGGGATCACTCAACTGATCATAATGCTTATGTACTTTATTCACTCATCACAATCAGTGCTGCAATGTCAAGGATCTATGGCTCGATCGTCCGTGATTATCATCATGTGTAGTTAAAGAGTGGCTACGTACTAGTAAGTAGTAGTATGCATACTACACACCCAAAAGTACTTACTCGAGTGAACTCATCTCGCATTGTCTCATGTAGAAGTAGATGCATTGTGTGCAAAGACTTTCATTCTGTTCACTCACTCACTAGCTATCATGTTTTCCCCTGTATTACGGGAATGTGGAGACAAGCGGATCCTTAACTGTTACTAATCTACTTAGGTTATGTCAACCTAGTGTGCCAGCTATACACATGATAGTTGTAGTCAAGTAAAAGCACGTATTCCATTGGAAGGATCAATTTGGGAAACATTGAATTAAGTGTGGTGTACCCATCAAAGTGTAATAATCATATGAAGGGGGAGAAAGAATAAGATAAGATGATGATGATGAGGATGACAAAGGACATCTCATTCCCTTAAATTTGTAAAGAGAAGTAAGGGAAAAAACTAGTACTGTTTTCCGAAATGAGAGTTCGATTTTGTAGTTTGGCAGTCAGCCAGTTTGTGTCTCAAGAGGTCTTGAGTATAGGGAAAGCTTGCACAGAGTCATTCACATCTTACTGTTTCTTATGGAGAGAAGAAAAGAGATTGCTTTCCGCAAATGCTTTCTCTCAAATGCCTATGGATTGTAGTAGTAGTATTAGTTCAGTTCCTATGGAGTGAGTAAGTAGATAAGTACATGGTCATAAGTGGTGCAACCAATGCATTTTAGTAAGTAAGTTGTGTGTGTATGTGTGTACCAAGAAGTGCAAGAGACAATAGTAGTCTTCAGTTTTTCCAATCAGAGAAAGCTTTTAGAACTATTTTTTTGTATACAGTACGTTCTTTGACTGTTTCAAAGCCGGATTTACTCAGTCAGTCAGTATCTATAGTACGTCATTGGTTGATGGATAAAAAAGTTATAGTTGAAGAGAGGGCAAAAAAATTTTGTGATTTTTTGCCATTTCCCTTGTCAAGTTTGTTTTTTAATCGCAAACTAGTCGTTTGAGCTATATAGTTGACAGGTTATAACCATTGTCCTTTGAAATAAAATATATTTCGAGTTGTTTGGACTGCTATTGAAACTGCATTCCCACTATATATCTAGCTATTGTGGTGGTTGACAGAAAGTGAGTTAGTAAGATGCACATTTCCCCCTTGTGGCGGTAAAAATAGCGCACGCCAGATAAAGTCTTGTGTACGAACCAACTGAACGTGAGCAAGGAATGTACCATACCATGCAACTTCCATCCTATAGTGAATACAAGCACAAGTACTTTTTGGGTTTCAATGACTCCATGTCTTCTTTTCCAATTCAAATGTTTACTTAAGGAAACCTTTGAGAGTATAGCGAGAGGGAGAATTCCATGAACCGATCAAAATCATCAGAGCTCACTCACATGTTATATATACTTCTTATTACAGACTCAATAGTTTGTCTCTTATCTTTTCCGCTTTGTAGATACCATTCCAACATTGGCTTCAGGGATGGTCATTATTCACTGATTTTACTAGCAAACTATACTGGCGTATTTACGCTTTGTCCACCATCCCGTCCAAAGTTTTATGTGTACAATTTCATGTAGTTTTTTTGACAAATTTTATAAAGTTCACTTGAAAAAGCTATCGATTTTCCATACTAAGGACAACGACATGTGCAAAATTTCATATATTCAAATAAGAATAGTAAGTGAAGTGAATTTTTTTCAATCACATATGCAATTCTAAATTTTCTGTGAAATTTTTCGCTCAGGAGTCAACTAAATTTTTAATTGTAAGCTGCAGATGGAATATAGCTAAGACTCATTCCAAATAGTGTGAGCTATTTAGAAATGCTGTAATGGAGAAGGGGGCCAAAAGTTTTCATATGTCGTCAGGGATTTGGGAGAGTGACACGTAGTGCTGACACTTTTAAACTAAAAAGTTGCCGACTTCTTAAAGATTTGTGTAGCAATGAGTTTTTGGAGAGAGACAGATATAGCTCATTAGCGATCCATTCAAAGGTTATCTATCTTTATTCAGGAGCTCTTCAATGTTGAATTCTCAATTATGGGCTAACCCATTTCGTCAGCTTTTTTATCAACAGGATAGAAAGGGAGAGAAACTGTCTATCCCCGCTTTCTATCCATAAATCAAAGTATACATTTATCCACTCCTAACTAACTAAACTAACTAACCAACCGGATTTTTTAAAACCAACCACAAATGAAAAATCAGACAACAGACAAACAAATTCATCATTCAGCATTCTAAATTCCCGCATTGTCAGACTTTCAATGGAGTTAAATCTCCTTCCATCATTTCGTTCATTCGTTCTTAATCCCAAGAATATACTTTTTGGTTCCTTCTGAAAATTACTGTTATACTAACTAACTATAAGACTCCTTTATAATCCTCCCTCAGGCCGGCAATCAGTGGTTTGGTTTTGGTTTCTGCCACTTGATACATTGATACATACATTCTGGTGAAAATGACGGTGACTCAGATGACAGAACGATGGGCTTGCATGCAGCTAACGATTCCAGGGATGATGATGGGATGCCAAAACGGTAAAAGCATTTGCAACCATGCATGGAATGAAAGGAACGAGTCACGCTCCACTTGTGCCTCATCTGTCTACTGACTGACTAACTCAGAGAGTCTGAGGCACGCACATAGGCACAAATAAAACTGTGTGCACGGCACAAAGTTTCTTCCTTCCGAACAACCGGACACGGAAGTTGTGAACTTTGATGTCCGACTCTTTCATAAATATTACGTTTCTCTTATCAGTGGCCATCCCTTGAACGTACGACAAGTCCAAGAATGCATACATGCATAGTCTTCTGGACGCTCCATAATGTACTCTCATTCAGCCTGTTTCAATATACTCGTGTCCAGCTAATAATAAGGAAATAGTAGATGAACCTATGTTATTTCAGTGATGCATATAGAGATACATTATTATTACTTTTTTCCGATTCTGGTGTGTCTATGTACTGCATATATGATAAAAATATATTTTATTAACCAATAAGTGAATGCCTGTAAAAATCCGTCCATGAATCAATGAATTTTTATAGTGAATCCAATCTTTGTGCTCCATCCGATAGGAAAATACTACAATGCTGCTAAATTGTTGACTATTTGTTTAATCTTAAGCAATATTTATGACACCAATATGTTTGCATGAATTGCATCCTATAGTAACAACAGATGCATGCTCGTAAGTACTCAAGTAGCAAGTTTGGCTCCATTTCTAATGTCCATCTTTGGAGAAAGGAAAAAGTGGAGAGGATGGCTACACACTACTATATACTGCTGTAGCAGTAGTAGTAATAATAATATTTCCACTTTTTGTGTTCTTATTCCCTTTGCCGACTTTGTGACGCCAGGGAGTGAAGCCAATTCACCCTCAGACACGGAAATTAGGCTATCTAGCTACGGTATACTCCCATAGAACGGCACATAGTGCATTACTTACTACGTATCACTTTCTCTTCCTTTCTCCTACTGTGGATGCATACCGAGCTTCATCTCGTTCACACTCACTGAATCTGTGCATGCAAACATTGCTCATAAATCGTATTGGGGCCAACTTTTTAATGAAATGATACCTAAACTCTCCGACTCGTACCATTCTTTTATCACCTTTTATTCCTCCTGTTAATCATTCCGCTCACCGTCTTTCCCTTCACGGTTCGTAAAAGTGCACAGAGCATCTTCTCTGTTCACTATCATAATTCTTCTTCCTAAACGGGTGCTCTCCATATCTCTCTCATAGTCTATTCCGTATAGTTATAAAACTCTGCATCCATTCCATACGTCTTCTTACTACACATTTTCCCCATACATTTACTCATGTCTATGTGTCTTATAATCAACCACTCACTACTGGCTGACGAACTACTCTACTGTTAAAATGAGAGAAGAAAAAAAACTGACTTTTACAAATCTAGTAAACACCCAACATTGCCTATTGTAACTAGTTAGTTAGTTAGTTACTTGTTCAGTTACTTAGTATAGTATGCATGCATGTTTTTATTTGCAAACTTTTCCTTATTTAATGTCCATGTGCAAAAAAGTTTTCAACATTTTCTACTCATATGTGTGTACACGTTGTCTACTTGAGGGGAGTCGCTCTTTTCATTTGGAATCATGAGATAGCCCATGTAGTTTACTAGTGATGCACTCCATCAACAAGGCAATGAACAAGTTCCTTTTCTCTCTCCCTTGACACGCATAGTCATTTGTTGTTGTTTTTTCCACTCGCTCTCCGTCTAGTTTAGATAGATATGAATGTACGTGTGTGTGTACTTCTCTGTGTGCACATTTGTGCGTGAGCTTTCTCTCCCTTGTTTTGATTTCAAAGACGATGGAATGTTTGTATGTACGAGCCGAATGCATATATTCCAGATCCCGATGCATTGCTCACTTACTTATAGCTAGTTAGTTAGTCAGTCCGTACTTAACTAACTAACTAGGAGCTGCACATTGACTATGCATATGTAGTAGTACATTTGTATCATGTAACATGCAGTGAAATACGAATTATAGATATTTAGCGAGTAGTTGAGTAGTAGTACTAGTAGTTTAGTTAGTGCATGTTTAGTTGGTTAGTGAGCGATATAAAGCATTCCTCACGTACAATATTGGCTCTCATTGAATTTTAAAATCAATTTCACGATAGATCTTCAATGGATGGTGGATTGTTTAGCACCCTGTGTTTTATGACCAAGGGAGAGTTCAGTGTGAAAATAGAACGATTAATTTTATATTGCTGATATATCGTAGTAGATACTATAGTTTTGACTGTGTAGGTAGGTTAATTCGTTTGTTGTACTATGTTTTTTGTTTGTTAATAGATTCTGCTAGTTCTGCTTGTTTAGAATTGGGGTAGCGGTATTATGGACAGTTTGTGGGATCTCCTGGCAATCTACAGACTTTGTCCAAAAGTAAATAATTAAGGAGACGAGATGTAATGGTGACCATGAGCATTAGACATGAATGAATGGAGGCCACGAGTTGAAGGTGAAAGCAACTGGGTGCATTATATGGGGAGCAGTGAGACAGAGTGAAAGTGTCAAAAGTCCTTCAAGTAGTAAAAGAGAAAATATCCCAGGGGAGCTACAAACAGAGTCTCGGTTAGAACCTGTTAAACGAAATATTGGGATTTTTTCACACACATTACATCCGTGCAAAGGCCATATACACAACTTGTATGTTACGTGTGAGCTCAATGGAATGTTGAACGATTGACGCCAAGTGCAAACAGACGGTATACATTTCCTTCCTTCCTTTTCTCCCCTCTAAATAAAACAACTGCTACTTACTTATCATCAAGTGAATTATGCTTTCAATTATTCCAAAAAAATCAATCTTTTTCTCTGGATTTTCATTCAAACATGGAGCCATGGATTGCATAATGTGTTTTATTTGCAAGCACAGTTGTTTTAGTGTTCAATTTTACGTTTTTTTTTGGTCCGCTATTTTTTATTCTATCACTTTTTATTAGTACAGAAAGATTTCATTTTAGGCCAACAGTTAAATACTGAGATTGAGTTAAACACATAGCTAACAAAAGTATTTTTGAGACAAATAAAGTACTTGCTTTTCCTAGCAATTAGCCTGGAACTGTTATATTACAATTGATTTGTATTATACTGTGACTGTCCTTTAAAGTAGCGGCTAGTGGAGTCACAATTCACAATTCAGTAATAACAATTTCTCATCCATTCTAATAAAATCGTGTTAACAACTTAACAAGGGTTTGGCAAGCATCTCTCTATGTGCGTGCACTGTGTTTTGTTCGGATGCCAAAACGTGAGCAAGCAGTTGGAAAATTTGCTTCAATCTGTCTTTCTCTATCTCTGATTTCTGGCTTTGGCTCATGTAACTCCTTAATTCCATTTTCCGCTAGAGATGAGTGGAGCTCGTGAAATGGAAAACTGTTTCATGCATCACTTTTATGTGTCTTTAAGAAAGTCAGTCAACTGGAGCTGCATGCGTTTGAATAGTCCAGTCAGCTTCATAATGTTGCTGTTTGAATACATCATATCATATCTAGTTAAATTGATCGTTTACTTATACTGTAGAGTGCATTTAATCTGTTTAACAAAACACACATGTTTCTGCATAGGCAGCGTCCTTTTCAATCCCCCGTGATTTCCGTAGACTATGTGTTATCTTTGTATTAAAAGACATATTATGTAGAACAACTAACCTACATATTAAATCGGATGCGTACACAAACAAATATTATCTTTTCAATGCAGTTGAATATGTGTTGAATAATTTCTCCAGCTATGGCGACAAAAGTTATAGAAAATTTGAAAGTTCAAGAACGAGAGAAAAGCAAAGAAAGGGTGGAAAACCTCTATATGCTTCCATTAGAAATGCCCATAATAAGGTACAAGTTTTTCTTCGTGTACACTCAGCACTGGGTTGTTTGTCGAGCACATTTTGTGGTGACACGGCAAATAGAGACGTACTATATAAGTTGTCGTGCTCGTACTATAGGCAGCTGAGGAAGTGCATAAAATATGATGATGTAAGATTCGATAAGGAAGTACAGTGAAGAGAAAAAAAGAGTGAGCACACAAGGAAAGATAGAAATTGGACAGATATGAGACATGGAGGCAAATGCTTACCTGCCTACCACCACTCTCATTCCTTATATAAAAAAGTACGTTGAGTAAGTAAAGGAAGTAAAACCATGCGGTTTGCTTGTGGTGGCAAACTACTGAGAAAAAAGGAAGGAAAGTAAATATTTGTTGTGTAAAAAATAAACTTTAGATATACCGTTGTGTGGAACACACTCATGTGTATATTCCTACCAATTTTGATAATATCATTCGTAACTATAAAGGAATGAAAAACGGAGATTTGATTGGCCTGGTTTTCCCCTCTTTTCTTACTTTTTTTCTCCCTTTGAATAGATAAGTGGAATTCTAAGAAATACGGGACAAACGCTCGTCTTCACTGCTGAGAAAGGAAGTCATCGAGTCAACATTTCAGGCGGACCTTTGACTTACAGATATCAATTCGAAGAGTTGTACGTTCATTACGGACCAGAAGATTTGGTCGGCTCTGAGCATCTTATCCAAGGGATTGCATTCCCAGCAGAGGTAATAATAACTTGCCAACTATAAACTAGCTAACTTACTAACAGTACTTTTATATTCATCAGCAGCATCCAAATATCCCATGCCCATAACAACTGCATAATATGTGTTGTGCTACACAACTCTTGAGTCAACTAGGGAGGGAAAGTTTTTGAGGAAAACATTGAATGCATGGCTGACTGGAGAGGATAGAAGCTTTCTTTCAACTTTTCCACTACATTAGATAGACATAGTGCACTCTGTTATCAGAGTCCATCAACATGCCTATTACGTAGGGATGATTCTTGTGTGGAAAAGAATAAGCTTTTTGATAGCTTCCAAGTAAACTCAATTGATGGATGGCTGGTCCACAAGGAGGAATGACCATACAGAAGATCATGATGATCAGCATCATACAAAGCTCATAATAACTCCATCATGGAATTTCATCAATACATGCGTTCACGGCACGCACACACATTCAACCGTTATGTCTGTATGAATAACCGTCCATTTTGTTAGACTTATCGTTAATATTATGAATAGGGGAAAGAGAGAGACAAATACTGGGCTTCAAAGATTGGAAATTAAATTCAGTTTTATTGTTTTTACAGCTGCAACTTTATGGGTTCAATGTGGAGCTGTACTCGAACTTATCGGATGCCCAGCAGAAGCCAAATGGGGTGGTTGGTGTGTCTATCATGGTTCGGGTTACGGTAAGTTTTTAACATGCAGGATTGCACTACAAGTTGAATTGCAGTTTGCAGTTCAAATCATAAAAAAATAATCTCATTTGAGATATTTGAGTGCCGTCTAAGCAGGTTGTTCAAATTGCTTAGGTCAGTTGATAAAGTTCGTAGATGGATATATAGTCCTTAAGGTTTGTTTTTATTTGGTCGGCGATTTATCCAGCTTACTTTCACAGTGGAAAATTTCATTGTTTATTGAATTTTTTTAGTCATGGCTCGTTTGAGCTTCGTAATAACTTAAGTATTATTAATTCCAAACTTAAATAAACTGCTTGTAAGCAGATGCAAGAATGTGGCGTCCGGAACGTCAAAGTAGCGTAAAAGAACCGTAAAATGCTTGAAGGATAGAGCAACTGAGTATAACTGAGTGAGTTACCCGGCATGTAAGGAAAAACTCTTGGAATACTCGAACTTTTGTTGTCATATTTGAAATTAGAATCATCAGTAACATCTGCTGGCAAAAAGATTTTTAATGTCTTGTTCAAAGTACCAAAAAACAAATAAATTACCTTCGGAATTTCAGGGAAATAGTTGATCAATTTTGTTCATGCGTCACACACCGAACCTATATCCCCATATGCAAAAAAATGTCATCTTGATCTGTTTTGTAGTTCGTGAGCTACAGCTGCGGACGGGCGGACAGGGCGTTTTCAATCTGTGTACCTATCGCTACATAGTAATGAAAAAGTCGATGGTTTTCAATTAAATACCTTATGATTCCGTAGTTGTGTTGAGGATTTCAGTATAAGATGAACAAAAGTGTATGACGGATTTATAGGGATCCAAGCCATAAGCTGAATGAATATGAAGAAGTGATAAAAAAATGATGAATAAGTTAAATGTATCGGGGAATCGTGGTGATATGTAGTTCCATAATTTAAAATCTAATGATAAAAGGGTATGGTGAGGCCAAAAAAGGTACATGTATGTTCACATAGAATTCTAAACTATTTGTTATCGACTTCCAAAGATTACCTGAGTGAATAAAGTAATTAAATTAGTCTGAACGATATTGGTTTAATGAATAGTTATATGTACTGAGGATGTATTAGATAAGTAAATGCTAACTAAGCTACTTTTTGATTACAGGACGAGGATATGACGAGACCACCAAATCCAGAACTCCGAGTACTTACAAGTGTTTTAAATCAAGTAAAATTCCGCAGTAAGTTCATCTCTTCCTTTCTCATTAATTTGATGATGATCGATGGATTAGTAAGCCCACTGTGCCCATTTGTACGAGGAGAAATATCCTATATATTAAGCAACGCTTTTGCTCTGGCATTTCTACTAACATTAGAGATACACTAGCAAAAAAAGTACTCGCAATACAATTCGAATACATAGTACCGCCTTCTACACTTGGTCACTATGTTTAAGGACGAAAGGGGAGGAGGATAAGTAGTAGTAGAGAAGTGTAGCATTTTACATATATTGGGTGATTGGCCTCCAACTACAACATTCAGGCAAATCTAGATTCGAAAATTTTAAGCAAGTAAACATACATACGATAGGCAGAATAAATGCAACGACGCCAAAATT
>Ga0210040_10000226_pt1 | contig 99239 bp, 71 predicted proteins | sample CryGeyCG12114_NA_FD_185462 | JGI IMG/M metagenome (GOLD analysis project Ga0210040, IMG submission 185462) | Groundwater microbial communities from aquifer - Crystal Geyser CG19_WC_8/21/14_NA (SPAdes) (version 2) | ecosystem: Environmental > Aquatic > Deep subsurface > Groundwater | place: USA... | reverse complement strand
AAATAAGATCAGTACTATACGCAGTGGTTTCATTCACTGCAATTATATTTAACTAGTGTTACCTCTATATAATGGAAAGAAAAAGTTTTTATTAAGGGAAATTTATATAATTGTTATCAGGAAAGTTCCTTCACTAAGGAGCGCTACTTGGTTTATTGATGCAACTTGCATTACAGCAATTGCTAGCTCTATAATATAGTATTTCTCTTGCTTGAACCGGGTTTAATGTTATTCAATTCTGATTTTAAAAGACTGATAAAACTTGCTTCATCCTGGTTTTGCGACCTTCGGTTCAGTTATTTGATTGATCTGCCAATTCTTAACGAGCAGTAGAAACGATTAAGGTTTAGAAAGTAAACAGGAACATGAGAATATAGCCTATACTAGAAATTATATTTCACCGAATAAAATAGTAATCCGCGTGTTCAGGCGAATTAATTTGTAGCCAAAACCAAAAGTTCTGCGGCTTCGGAGAAAAGGACAATTTAAGCAAAGTTGTGATTTTTTGAATTAAATCTATGTAGGGAATAGCAGACCTGAACTATTAATTGAAGATTAGAAACGTTGCCAAAGATATTATAAACTGGGTTAATACTAACTTGAATTTGGTTTGTGATATCTGGTATAAACATCAAAAACAACCTTTTACAACTATATAAAGCAATTTTTAATAATCTATCAGTTATTTTTTTTCTGCTTATTTAGGATTAAAAGCAGTTTAATAAGCAAAAAGAATATAAATTTTTCTTGTTTATATATAGAATCATCATATAATAATTTAACAATAACATAACACATGCTGGTAATTATATCAAGTGTGATATATTAGATTTGTTATATTATGAAAGTGATCCCCTTAAGAATTCAGCAGTCTTTTCGGACGAAGGTTTTATCTAGTTTTTTATTCTTTATCATTATTCTTTTGGTATGGATTGCCGTTTATCTTTTTATATCCCACCAACAAAAACAACTGCAGCACTTTTCGAACAATCTTTCTGAGGTACAGCACCAGTTTTTGGAAAGTAACCAACATCTGCAATCTTTTATTTTATCGGGTTTTCATGAACCAGGCTTTTATACTAACCATAAACAAAAGGATATAGATACTTTCTTAAGTAACCAAAAAGAGAATATTAGTACTTTATCCCAAATAGTTAAAGATGCTGAAACGAATCATCTTAACCTGGATAAACAATTAAAAACATTGATAGGCTTGCACCACAGGTTGGCAGATTCGGCCTTTATGCTAAAGCAACTTTACCTGGCAAAAGGATTTAAGGATTTTGGCACGGAAGGCCAGATGCGCAAATACGCCCACGAATTAGAAGCAGGTAAATTAGTGCCGATTTTTAACCTTTTAATGTTGCGAAGGCACGAAAAAGACTACCTGATAAGAGGCGAAGCCAGCTATATTGCTGAATATAATTTATTAGCCAATAAGTTAATTGCCCGCTATAGAAAAGGTTCTGCTTCTGAGATTACTTTAAACCGTTATAAAACCAATTTCAACCGTCTGGTAGCCTATAATTCCCGCTCGGGCGTGATGAATAATCAAGGAGTTTATAAAGATGTTCAGAAAATCATTAATGATCTAGGAAACAGATACACCCTGGCAAGGTCCGAGACGGCAACCAAAACGGAAAGATTGCAAACCGATTTCAAAGTTGTACTAATAATTATTTCCCTGTTACTTATTTTGGTAGTAATCTGGTTAAGTTTATTCTTGTCCAAAATTCTTACCCAAGATATCAAACAATTAAATAATAGGGTATATGCGTTTATAAATTCTAGGTTTAAAGAGGAAGAGAATGAATATAGCTTATCGTTTGTAACCTCAACAACCGAAATAGGCGAATTGGATGCCCATTTTTTATTATTGAAAAAAAGTTTAAAACTTACTATCGGTGATCTTGAAAAATCTAATCTCGACTTAAAAACACACTCGGAGAACCTGCAATCTTTAAACGTAGAATTACAAACGCAATCAAAAAAGCTGCGCCTACAAGCTGACGAGCTCTACCTCAAAACAGTAGACCTTAAGTGCTTAAATGAGCAATTAGAAGAAGAGCGGAAAAAGGCTGACCTGGCTAACCAGGCAAAAAGTACTTTCCTGGCTACCATGAGCCATGAAATACGTACTCCCATGAATGGCGTGTTAGGTATGGCTTCTTTGCTTGCCGGAACAGAGCTGGACCAGGAACAGCGTAATTATCTGGAGTTAATCCATACCAGCGGCGATGCATTGCTGTCGGTTATAAATGATATTCTGGATTTTTCGAAAATTGAATCTGGTAATCTGGAATTGGAAGCGCAGGATTTTGATTTGAGACAATGCATTGAAAATATGTTGGATGTGTTTGCCAACAAGGCCGCCCAACAAGGGCTGGATCTGGTTTATCAGATTGATCATCTGATACCAATGATGATTATCGGTGACAGTTTGAGGTTACGTCAGATACTTATCAATCTGGTAAGTAATGCTATTAAGTTTACGCATAAAGGCGAAGTGTTTATAGAAGTTAAATTGCTTCAGGAAACCGGCCGTGATTTTGAAATAGGATTTGCCGTGCACGATACCGGCATTGGTATTCCGGAAGATAAATTATCTCGTTTATTTAAGGCCTTTTCCCAAGTAGATTCATCTACTACCAGGAAATATGGTGGTACCGGATTGGGATTAATCATCAGCAAGCGCCTGGTTAATTTAATGGGTGGTGAGGTTAGTGTATCCAGCAAAGTAGGGGAGGGAACCACTTTCAGTTTTACTATCTGGGCAAGAGCGGGCAAAACTTCTAATAAACAATATAAAGTGCTCAATAGTTTTAATCAGGAAGACAAGAGCGTATTGGTTGTTGATGATAATCAAACTAACCTGACTATTTTAGAAAATCAGCTTAAACATTGGAAATTAAAACCAAGACTGGCCAGTTCCGGAAAGAGTGCTCTAGCAATAATGGAAAGAGAAGTTTTTGATTTAATTATCACGGATATGCAGATGCCGGAGATGAACGGAATAGAATTAGCCAAAGCCATAAAGATTAAACATCCTGCTATTCCGATAATACTTTTAAGTTCGGTGGGCGATGAAAGTAAATCAAAGTTTCCGGAGTTGTTTAATGCTGTTTTAATTAAACCGATTAAGCAAGCTCAGTTGCAACAGGTAGTTCAGATGGAGCTCAAGAAGACAGGAGAGAAAATTCAGGTGACAGAAATTACCAAAAATACTGTCTTGTCCGAAGATTTTGCCCGATCCTATCCCTTAAATATTTTAGTCGCAGAAGATTACGCAATCAATCAGAAGCTGGCCACCGGAGTGCTCACTAAATTAGGATACCGCCCACAAGTGGCAAACAATGGTAAAGAGGCAGTAAATATGTGCCGGCGAAATTTTTACCATGTTATATTAATGGATATCCAAATGCCTGAGATGGATGGAATAGAAGCAACCGGTTGTATCCGGGCAATTCATAATCCTAACCAACCCGTAATCATAGCCATGACCGCCGGTGTAATGCAGGAAGATAAAGAAGCCTGTTATCAGGCCGGGATGGATGGCTTCCTGTCCAAGCCATTTAAATTGGAGGCTCTAATTGAAATTTTAAAAGATAGTGCCGAAATAATCAGTAAGAAGAAGAAACAGGAATCTACCATATGGGCCTGATTCGTTGCTTTTTTATTACTCAAGAAAATTTATTCAAATCTTTTACAAATATTTAACGGGCATACGCTAATGTATACCTATTAAAACTGCTTCATAAAGGCCATACTTACTTTTGAACAGCTTGGCAGACCTTGATATTTGCTCATAATCACCGGGGTTAACCATCAGCCTGCATTTATTATTTTACAACTCTCACCCGCTTACGTTTAGTTAAGCCAAAACAGCCTGTAATTAAATATTAACTTAATATTATCATATTTTTACCAAGTTGTTATTATAAGATTAAGCTTCTGTAAAATCTGACTTACTGCTATTATAGCATCAGCCGAGCACTCTATTTTTGCTTTACCAAAGTTTTTTGCTTGCTATCTGAATATAAGATACTTGTCGTGTACTTACTTCAAAAGAGCAAACTAGTCCAGGTGTTTTATTGGGTATAAAGTTATTATGCAATTTAAGGTAAGTACATTTTCATCAAAGGTTCATTATTGCACCTTTGCCGGATCTCATATTTTAAAGTTGCAAGCATAACCTGATTGTAACAAATTAAAATGTATATTATGGAAAGATTTACCCAATTATTATTTAAATGGAAGCCAGCTTTGCTGTTATTGCTGGTTCTGTGCTACGGGCTTGCTGCTTTTGCGCAGCAAGCACAAACCATATCCGGTAGAGTTACCGGTGATACCGGCGAAAATCTGCCGGGCGTAACTATTTTGGTTAAAGGTACCAATATTGGAACTGCCAGTGATATTGAAGGTAACTACACTTTACAGGTACCCGCCGGTTCTAACACGTTAGTGGTATCGTTTGTAGGGTATCAAACCCAAGAGGTGGTCATCAACAACCAGGCTACTGTTAATATTAATTTAGCGACAGATGCTAAAGCTTTGCAAGAAGTAGTAGTAGTGGGTTATGGTACGCAGGAAAAAGTGAACTTAACGGGTGCTGTGGCCGTGGTTAGTGCAAAGGAACTTGAAAACCGCCCCGTTACCAATGCCTCTTCAGCTTTGCAAGGGTTGGCGCCCGGTTTAACTGCCGTTAGTCCTTCCGGATTTCCCGGGGCATCAGGAGCAAACCTACGGATACGTGGTATTGGCACACTCAATAATGCTGATCCTTTTATTGTGATAGATGGAATCCCCGACGTAGACATTAACTCTATCAATCCGGAAGATATAGAAAGTGTATCGGTACTGAAAGATGCCGCCTCTGCTTCTATTTATGGGTCGCGGGCAGCCAATGGTGTTATTCTGATAACTACCAAAACCGGCAAAGCAAACCAGAAACCTACTCTTAGTTATAATGGATATGTTGGGGTGCAAACACCAACTGCATTGCCAAAAATGTTAGGTTCCGCTGAGTATATGGAAATGCTTAATGAATCGCAGCGCAATGTAAACTTGCCATTAACTTATACCGACGAACAAATACAAATTGCCCGGGAAGGTACCGACCCAAATTATTTTGCCAATACCGATTGGTCTAAAGCGCTTATTAAAGATTATGCCCCGCAGCAAAACCATAATGTAAGTTTAAACGGCGGAACTTCTGATTTAAGCTATTATGCTTCCTACGGACGCTTAAACCAGGCGGGGCTGGTAGTGGGTGATCAATATAAGGCAACGCGGAATAATACTAGATTGCGGTTAACTTCTAAAAACCTGTTGGACCTGATTGATTTAGATGCTAATTTAAATTATATCGATCGGGAGCAAAATCAGCCGGCCGGTGGTACCGATCATAATACCGGGCCTATTTATACCACCTTAACCATGTCCCCGCTGGATCCGGTTAGGTTTGAAAATGGCACTTGGGGATACGGCGGTGGTTCGAGCAATCCGGTTGCCATAGCTACTGATGGTGGGTATAATAATTTTACCTCCCAGGAATTTTACGGAAGTTTATCGGGCACCATACATCTGTTAAAAAATTTAGACCTGCGGGCGCAATATGGTTTAAATGCCATCAATCAGTTTCGTTCCACTTTCTCCCGTAAAATAGATTATTTCTACCCCGAATCTGGCCAGTTTTGGTATACTAACCGCACTGACAACCAGCTCGAAAACCGGGATTATCAAAGCCGGAAAGGATTATTATCCGGTCAGTTAAACTATGGCCTGAATTTAGGTAAACACGACATTAAAGTCCTGCTGGGTTATCAGCAGGAAGAATATCGCTATGATTCGTGGTATGCCTCTAAAATGGGTTTTGTGAGTGATGATGTACCGGTATTTAATTTAGGCACTATTGATCCCAGAGCCACTGGCGATGCTTACCAGTGGGCGTTACGTTCTTACTTTGGCCGGTTAAATTATAGCTTTGACAATAAATATTTGCTGGAGTTTAATGCCCGCTACGATGGTTCATCCCGGTATCTGCCGGGCCGGCAATACGGATTTTTCCCATCAGGCTCCGTTGGCTGGCGCTTTACCCAAGAAGATTTCTTTAATAATGCTGGTTTAACATGGCTGAACGAAGGTAAAATCAGGGTTTCATACGGCGATTTAGGTGGCCAGTACGGCGCCAACGGTGTAGCTTATTCTGAATGGTATCCGTACATTCCGGTGCTTACTTCTATCGGAACCATGCCGATTGGCAATGTTTTAACCACCGGCCTGGCCCAACAAGTGCTGGCAAACCCTTTTCTGGAATGGGAAACGGCCAGTATGGGTAACATAGGTATAGACCTGGGCTTCTTTAATAACAAGCTAACTTTCACCGGCGATATATTCGACAGAAGAACCAAGAATATTCAGTTACGAGTACCTCAGCCGGACATTCTGGGCTTAGAGGTGCCCGACCAAAATGCCGGGGAGGTTTCTAATAAAGGTTGGGAGGTAAGCTTAGGCTGGCGCGAAGACAAAAATACTTTTAAATACGGTTTCACGGCTCAACTATCAGACGTACGAAATAAAGTAGTTGATTTGGGCGGGGCGCCAGCTACCATTGCGGATAGAATCAGGCAGGTAGGCTACCCGATTGATGCGTATTATGGCTACAGAACAGATGGTCTGGCCCAAGTTGATGATTTCAAGACGAATGATCAAGGAGTGCTGGTACCTAAGTTTCCTATATTTGATGCTGATGCGGGTAAAGTAGGACCGGGTGATATTAAATTCAGAGATTTGGATGGCGATGGCAAGATTACAGCCGATAAAGACCGGGCTGTAATTGGCGATGCCTTTCCGCGCTATACTTATTCTTTAAGAGGCGATTTTGCTTACAAAGGTTTAGACCTTTCGTTATTTCTGCAAGGCGTTGGCAAAGCTAATGGTTATATATCAGGGCCGGGTATTCATACTTTTTATACCAATGGCGCTTTTCCGCAGGAAGTACATAGAGACCATTGGACCCCGGAAAACCCTGATGCCTGGTATCCGCGCTTTACCTATTCCGATGCCCGCAATTCAACCATGCGTATGTCTGATTACTGGTTGCAGAATGCGGCTTACTTACGCCTGAAAAATATTCAGTTAGGCTACACCATCCCGCAGCAGCTTTTAAGTAAGTTCAGAGTCGATCATCTCCGGGTTTATGTTTCGGCCGAGAACCTGCTAACCAAATCAAAATATTTCTATGCCTATGACCCTGAAACGGCTGGTGCCGGAAGTGACGCAACAGTTAATGGTGGCATGTACCCGCAGGTGAAAACGTTTGTTTTCGGGGTTAATTTCAGGTTTAAATAATTTAAAAGGACTGGAATAAAAGACTTATCAGATGCTATTAAATTATTTAGTTGAAGTAAGCTTTTAGAACTCTTCCGTCTTTGAATTGAAAATAGATAATAAAAAAATGAAACAAAAACATATTTATAGCTTTCGCAAAGTAATTCGGCGCAAAGCTTCTCTGGCCTTTGCAGCCATAGCAATACCACTTTTTTTAGGAACTACACTAACCAGTTGTGAAGATGAATTTTTAGAGCGCCAGCCGCTTGATGCCATCACCGACGTTACTTTCTGGAAAACAGAAGAACAACTGGAGCAAGCCGTAAACGGTACCTACGCTTCGCTGAAAGGAAAGAATTTTGCCGATATGGAAAATTTAGGCGATAATACGATTTACCCGCCCCGGTCCGATTATCAGTCCATTTCCAGTGGTAATTTTGATTTTACTTCGGGTACGCTTAACAGCGAGTGGACGGCTCAGTTTGATGGTATACGCCGTTGCAACCACTTTTTAGAAAATTATAACAAAGCAGAAGGAGTAGTTAATGAGGCCAAATTAGCGCAATATGTAGGTGAAGTACGGTTTATGAGAGCCTTTCTGTACAGTTATCTTTCCTTCTTCTTTGGCGATGTTCCTTTACTTACCAAAACATTAAATATAGGCGACCCCGAAATATACGGCCCCCGCACACAGCGTAAGGAAGTGGTTGATTTTATTTTAAATGAATTAGAAGCTGCCGCTCAGGGTTTACCAAAAACTTACGGTGGTGCCGACTTAGGTAGAATTACGAAAGGCGCAGCATTAGGGTGGAAAGCAAGAGTGGCCTTATTTTACGGGCGCTATGACGTTGCCGAAGCGGCCGCTAAAGCCGTGATGGACCTGGGTGTTTACCAACTTTATTCTAATGGCAATCCCGAAACTAGCTATAACGAATTGTTTACCGATGCCGGAAAACTGGCCGCTGGGAAAAATAAAGAAACCATGCTTGCCAGAATACATTTAGAGAATGTTGCTATGCATAATATGAGTCGTGAAACGCAGGTGCCCGACCAAACCGCGCGCTTTAACCCTACTAAATCGCTGGTTGATGCTTACCTCTGCCTGGATGGTCTGCCGATTGATAAGTCGCCGTTGTACAAAGAGGAAACCTATGCAGATATATTTAAAAACCGGGACCCCCGTATGACCCAGACCATTTTAGCCCCTGGTGCTGCCTGGGGAGGTTTGGATGATGGTGATCAGGACGACAAGCCTAATACCATATTTAATTTGCCTAAATTTAATGCTGATAAAAAGGGAAGTGTAACCGGCACCGGTTATTACTTCACAAAATATGTAGATATTCCGGCGGTTAAAACCTATAACAAGGATGACAATGATATTCACCTGCTGCGCTATGCTGAGGTACTTTTAACGTATGCGGAAGCCCGTTTAGAACAGGGAACACTTACCCAGACCGATGTAGATATGACCATCAATCAATTAAGAGAAAGGGTGGGCATGGTGCCCATGAACATAGCCGAACTGGCAAGTAATGGTCTTGAACTGAGAGAAGAAATTCGGCGCGAGCGTAGAATAGAGTTAGCCCGGGAAGGGCAGCGCTACTTTGATATCCTCCGCTGGAAACAAGGTGATCTTTTAGCACAGGACGTAAAAGGGGTAAAGAAAAGCCTTATTCCTAGCTGGAGCCAAAGATATGTTACCAGTTTCCCAACCGATGCCGAGGGCTATTTAATTATTAATACCGGCAGACGCTTCGATGCGGGTAAAAATTACCTGTGGCCGGTTCCATTTACCCAGTTGCAACAAAACCCTAATCTGGGACAAAATCCGGGCTGGTAATCTCAATTCAAAAAGCAAGTAAGAATAAATATATGTTTAAAAGTTTTTTGCTGACCTTTATGACAGGAGCTACCATTTTGGTAGCTGCCTGTTCTAATGCGCCTAAATTTACCGATCCGGCGGCAGATAAGCCTTTGCCTGGCACAGATAAAGATATAGCGGTACAGGTAATGGCTTATAATATCCATCATTGTAATCCGCCTTCCCGCCCCGATTTTATCGACATAGAAGCTATTGCCAATACCATCCGGGCGCAGAACCCTGATTTGGTAGCGCTGCAGGAGGTAGACGTGAACACCGAACGTTCCGGTAAGTTTAACCAGGCCGAAGAATTAGCCCGGAAATTAAATATGCATTATTTTTTCGGTAAAGCCATCGACCACCAGGGTGGCGATTACGGCGTAGCTATTCTCTCCAAATATCCCCTGTCCGAAACAATGGTTAACCGTTTGCCCACCCAACCCGAAACCAAAGGCGAACCCCGCGTACTCGCTACGGCCAAGGTTAAATTACCCGATGGTACTTTTATCCGGTTTGGCAGCACCCACTTGGATGCCCAGAAAGCTCCGGTTAACCGGCAGTTGCAAATTGAAGAAATTGGCAGAATTACAACCGCGGAATCTTTGCCCTTTATAATTGCCGGCGATTTTAACGCTACCGCCGATTCCGAGGTAATAGCCGTTTTAGACAAACATTTTACCAGAACTTGCCAGCGTTGCGATCCGACCATCCCGGTTAACAATCCCAACAAAGCCATCGATTTTATTGCCTACAAACCTGCTGCCGGTAAGTTTAGCGTAGCCAGCCATAAGGTGGTAAACGAAAAATATGCCTCCGACCATTTGCCGGTAGTGGCGGCAATTACCATTAAACCATAACACCGATGTTTTTAAGATTACGGGTTTGCCTGGCGTTTCTGTGCCTGCCATTTGCCTGTCTTGGTTTTAAATTAAACAGTGCGCCAACCGATACGCTCTTATTTGCCATTATCACCGACACGCATATTGGTAAAACCGGTAACGACACGGGCTTAGCTGCTATTGTAGCGGATATTAATAAAAATCCAGCTATTAATTTTGTTATTCATACCGGCGATGTCAGCGATTTTGGTACCGACGACCAGTTGAAACAAGCCAAATTGCTCCTCGATAAATTAAATAAACCGTATTATATCGTGCCCGGCAACCATGATACGGGCTGGTCGGGCAGCGGTGGTTTAGTTTACAATACGCTGTGGCAAAAACAAAAATTTACCACAGAAAAGCAAGGCGTGCGGTTTATCGGGATAAGTACCGGGCCGTATGGACGGATGTCCAGGGGGTATGTGCCGCAGGACCAGTTACGGTGGCTCGATAGTTTAACTAAAGTAATTCCGAAAAAGCAACCGGTTGTTTTTATCAGTCATTACCCCTTAGATGATAACCTTAGTAATTCCCGGGAGGTACTGGATAAACTCCGCAAGCTGCACACACTAGCAATTTTTTGCGGGCACGGGCATACAAACAAAGTTTTTGATTTTGGTGGTATAACCGGTATCATGTCCAGAACCGCCCAAGTCCGGCAGGGCACCTTAGCCTATAATAAAGTTTATTTAACGAAAGATTCCCTGCAAGTAAGAATGGTAAATCCTGGTAAAACGGCCGATACTTTATGGGCATCTTTGCCGGTGCCGGGCATTAATCTTAAAAGTACGAGCTTACCGGAGCCGCAGGACAACTTTGCTATCAATCAAGAAAACCAACCGGTGCAGCCCGCCTGGATTTATCAGGATGAAGGTAATATCGTGTCTACTCCGGCTATCTGGAAAGATAATCTACTGGTAGGGAATTTATTAGGAACATTTAAATCGCTGAATACCCGCAAAACCAAAGTAAACTGGCAATTTAAAGCCGGGCAGGCCATTTATTCATCACCAGCAGTGGCTGGTAATAAAGTCGTTTTCGGTTCGGCCGACAGCACCATATATTGCCTTAATATCCGCAATGGGAAAGTAATCTGGCAAGTTAAAACGGGCGCTCCGGTTTTGGCTTCGCCGGTAATCCAAAATGGACAGGTGTATATGGGCAGCAGCGATTTAAAGTTTAGGGCCATTGATCTGAAAACCGGAAGAGTTACCTGGACCTATGCCGGCTTGGCTGGATTTCCGGCGAGCAAACCCGCCGTAGCAAATGGTAAAATTGTTTTTGGTACTTGGAATAAAACCCTTTACGCCCTAAATAGCCAGGATGGATCGTTGGCCTGGCAGTGGCGCAACAACGAATATAGCCATTATTATTCGCCGGCTATGTGCGTGCCCGTTATTCAGCAAAACAAGGTGTATATAGTTGCTCCGGATGAAAAACTGCGCCAGTTTGATTTAGCGACCGGCCACGAAACTTATCAGACAAGTGAATTCCGGGTGCGGGAGTCGCTGGGGGGAGATGCGCAAAATAACTGGCTGGTGGCCAAAACCATGCAGGATTCCGTAATAGTCTGGCATACAAAAAACGAAAGACCCGAAGTTTTATTCCGCCTTTCGGGTGATTACGGCCGGGATTTTTCTCCTTCTATGCCGGTTTTCCAGAACGAAACAGCCTTTTTTGGAACTACTTACGGGCGGGTATATGCAATCGATATAAAGCAAAAGAAAATCAAATGGCGCTACCAGGTTAGCATCGATATGGTTAATACGCCCCAACCATTGGGTAAAAGTAAAATAGTAGCAACCAGTGCAGATGGTAAAATAACGGTACTTACCGAAAGAAAATAGGCCGATAATTTTAGTGGGAGTTAAGCTGAATTGTATTTGTTCCTGCGCTTATGTAGAAAGTTTACCTATCCTCACTTTATGCTAGTAGTAGCTAAAAATAACTTTGAACAATCTATTTGGGGTGGCTTTAAAAGGGCAACTTACAATTAATCAGGTTAATTGAGGTACAATAAAATAGCTACAAACGTTTTGCTTTCTATTTTAATAATCTGTTTGTAAACCAATTCACTTTAAAAGCTTTTAAAAAGCAAAAGAGGCTACTCTTTTTAAGAATAGCTCCTTTTGCTTTTTTCCTTCAACTACATCTTCTAATTATGATTCCGTAGTTTTTTTGCCGGAAGTAGTAGCAGTGTTTACGGAGGCGAGGGTGCTTACAAATCGCCAGTCAGCTTGGGCGTCGCTATTAGTAAAAGTAGCCAAAACGTATCCTTTGCGCGAAGCATCCAGGTAGTCCAGGTCGTCGATCAGCAAGGCAAATGCTTGCTCAATGCCGGCTAATACCTGCGGCGTGTTCCCGAAAATAGCCTCGAAGCCAGGCGACGATACCGCAGGAGTGGCGAACTCAGTTCCTACTTTATTGCCGGCTGCATCGGATAATTGTGAGTACCAGGCATTATGGGTGTCTCCGGCCAGGGAAATAAGCTTTTTGCCTGATGCTGCCGCAAAAATCATTTCCCGTTCTACGGGGTAACCATCCCAGGAATCTACGTTGTAAGGAAGTACGGTTTCTACCCTGGCTCTTTCGGCAGCGGTAACCGTAGGATCGCCTTGCAGCAGCCTGGTTTTAATGGTTACTAATTGCGTGACTAAAGTGTTAAATTGCGTTAACAAGGCCGGGCTGGGGCTGCCAGCGGCAATTTGGGCAGTCATCATGAGCAATTCCACCGGAATAAAAATTTTGGCCATTAATACCTGGCTGCCTAACACCTGCCACTTAGCCGTACTAGACCTAATTTGCGATGTTAGCCAGGTGCGTTGTTCTGCCCCCAGGATGCTGCGGTTAGGGTTTTGCCAGTCCGTTAAAAATGCCGTACTGTTTAAACCTGTAGGAGTTAAATAATTATTGTAATCTAATTGTTTGTCCCGGCCAATAATTCTGGTATCCAGCATCATTAAATTTACAATACCGGCCATCTCAAAATTCCGGTAAATTTTAGCATTATTGCTTACCCGGGCCGGTAAGTATTCGTGCCATACCTGAATGGCATTCATTTTCCGGGTGGCATAATCGCCTTCGTTGGGCTGATGATTCTGAGCGCCATCTTTATAGGCATTGTTGGTGATCTCATGATCATCCCAAACACATATAAAAGGTTTTAACTGATGCGCTTTTTGCAATTGCTTGTCGCTTCTGTACTGCCGGTACCGGGCCCGGTAATCCTCAATCGTTATAATTTCACCTTCCGGATTGTGTTCTCTTTTTAAAGTGGCAGTTAGATTGTTGGTGCCATAACCCCGCACACCGTATTCGTAAATATAATCACCTAAGTGCACCACTACATCGGCTTCCGATTCGGCCACGGCTCCATAAACATTAAACAGCCCGGCCTGAAAGTTGGCGCAGGAAACTACCGCCATTTTAACTTCGGTGGCTTGTCCGGCGGCCGGGAGGGTCTTGGTTTCTCCGGTAACCGAAACGGCTTGGGTTCTTTCGTTGCGGAACCGGTAGTAGTATTTGGTATTAGAAGTTAAGTTTTTTACATCTACGTATACCGTATTATCGCTGGAAGTATCAATCTCAACCGATTCACACACTACAATGTTCCTGAAATCTTTATCGGAAGCTACATCAAGCAGTATTTTTGGTTTGCCGTCTTCATTAGAAGTCGGCGTGTAGCGCGTCCATAAAATTACCTGGTTCTGAGTAGGGTCAAAGCTAGCTACTCCTTCAAAAAATCCGTATGGGCCTTCCGGATAAATTAATGCATCATCATCCGTGCAGCTGGTGAGCGCCGCTGGTATTAAGGTTACCCCCGTAGCCGCAATAACCGTATTCCGGATGAATTGTCTCCGGCTTAACTTGTTTAAAATGTCTTTATTATTCATGTAAATTCCGGGTATAAATGAAACCGAAATTAACATGAATAATAGGTGAAGGACTAATAGGGCGTGTAAAGGTTTTATTAAATTTTATAGTAAAAATTTAATATTTAATAAACTTAGCCCGGCATAATGCTCTAAAGTTGTTTTTACAACTGTTCTCTTTTTTCTTCTGCGTTTATTACCTGCACGAGGGTATAAACTCTGCTCTGGCATTTAGCCAATCCGCGGTTGGTAGGTGCTGAATTTTCAGGGGAGTGAATAAAGTTATATTTTCCGGCTTATCCGAAAGAAATTGAATGCTACCGGTAGGTAATTACCGGGTTACAGTTGTTGGAATTTTGTTAGCGGTTTTCTCTTCCTCAGGTGCTTTAAAAAGTAATTTAAGAAATAGAAGTTGCCTGACTTTATAATGTATAATTAGGAAGATGTTGGGGTAAATGGCTCTGAAGAAATTCAAGGTTTCAAATTTTGTCGTTAAGGATTATGCTTTTTAGCTGCTAATTTCTTTACAATCATTTAACACAGGATTTAATTTGCCTTAGTTCGAAGTCAGTACATTTGGATGTGAAAATATTTAGCCCCAGAATAAGATTATGTCTTTTCTCCGGTAGAAAAATCAGGACAAAGAGCTAAAACCGGATTTTACTAGCCCATATAATAAGCTGTACCGCCGTAAATCTTAGAAAGTAACGGCTTACTTACAGCTTTGCAACCAGAGAACAATCATCAACCTCTAAACTATCACTAGCTTTGCCCCACCAACGTTATTTTCATTATCCAACCTTTTCTTATAAACCATTAGCGGTTCTTTTTTTTATTCTTTGCCTTGTAAATGTAATGGCCGTGGCGCAGTCTATCCAGGGCAAGATTATAGATGCCCAGACCAAAGAGTCTTTACCAAGTGTGACCGTTACCCTGGTAAATACCACACTGGGCACCATAAGTGATAAAGAAGGTAGATTTGAGATTAAACCAAAGACCCCGGGTGCGTATGTCGTGCGGATTACGCGGATAGGCTACGAAGCTTTAGAAGTAAATGGGGAAACAGATAATACTTTTGTGGAAGTAGCTTTAAAGCCAACCGTTACGCAACTAAACCAAGCAATAGTAGTTACGGCGCAGCGCTATGAGACCGACCAGTTTAACCGACCGGAAGCCATTTCGGTGCTTACCCAAAAAGAATTAACGCAGCGGGCACCCCGCTCTACGCCCGAAGCATTGATGGGTACCACCGGCGTGTGGCTGCAAAAAACCAATCATGGCGGCGGTTCGCCATTTATCCGGGGATTAACCGGTCAGCAGACTTTATTGCTCATTGATGGCATCCGGTTGAACAATGCCACCTTTCGTTCCGGCCCTAACCAATACCTGAATACCATTGATCCGCAGAGTATCGGGCAAATAGAGGTGTTGCGGGGCTCCGGATCGGTGCCGTACGGTAGCGATGCCCTGGGCGGCGTAGCGCAAATTCTTACCAAAACCCCTCAGTTTACCGATAGTCTGCGCGTAAACGGTAGTTTATACGGCAAGTACATGAGTGCCGGCATGGAAAAGAGTGGCCGGGCAGAATTTGGTTTGAGTAATACCAACGTGGCTGTTTTAGGAGGATTAGCTTACCGTAATTTCGGCGATATAGTGGCCGGCGGTAATATAGGCATTCAGAAACCAACCGGCTACGATCAGTTTTCCGGTGATTTGAAAGCCAAAATTCGCTTAAGCGACCGTTACTTGCTAACCGCGGCCTGGCAAGGCTTGGAACAGAACCAGGTGCCCGTGTTTCATAGTGTACAGTTAGAAGACTTTGCTTATAACTACTTCGATCCGCAGCGACGACAACTGACCTATGCGCGATTGGAGGCTTTTTACAATAACCCGTTGTTCCGGAAAGTAAGTTTAACGGGTTCCCTGCACCAATCGGTAGAAGGTAGAAAAAAACAGAAAAATAATTCTCCGAAGTTATTAAACGAGCAAGATAAAGTAAATACCTGGGGAGCCATTATAGGCCTGGATTCAGAGCCAACGCCCTATTGGAAAGCCCACACGGGAGTAGAGTATTATTACGATCAGGTAAACAGTACGCGGGAAGAGGTAAATACCGAGACGGGTATCCGAACAGCCCAACGCGGTCTGTATCCCGATGGCTCGACTGCTGCTAACCTGGCTTTTTTCTCCTTGCACACGCTGGAATTAAATAAATTTATTTTATCGGCGGGTGGCCGCTTTAATGCTTTTGATATTACCGTAAAGGAAAATGTATTAGGAACTTCCACCATCCGACCATCCGCCCTGGTAGGGAGCTTCTCCGCTTTATACAAATTGCATTCCCAACACCACCTGATAGGCTCCGTTAATACCGCCTTTCGGGCGCCCAACATTGATGATTCAGGTACTTTGGGGATCGTGGATTTTCGTTATGAAGTACCCAATACCGAGCTGGAGCCTGAGAAAGCGTTGAATATGGAAATAGGCTGGAAATCCCGAACCGAAAGATTTTCCAGCCAGGTTGTTTTGTTTCGCAGCAATCTCTCAAATATTATCAGCCGGGTCCGGTCCGGCAACGATTCCATTCAAGGCTACCCGGTATATTTAAAGGAAAATACAGCAGCGGCTTACATTAAAGGATTAGAAGCCGATGCGGAATGGCAACTAGTTCCTTCCTTGAGTATTTATGGCAATCTGGTTTATACCTACGGGCAAAATATCACGGGCGAGGAGCCCTTACGCCGGATTCCGCCCTTGAATGGGAGAGTGGGAATATATTACCAGGGCCAGCAAGGCGTGTGGATACGGCCGGAATATATGTTTGCGGCCAAACAAAGCCGCTTGGCCCAGGGCGATATAGATGATAACCGCATTGCCGCCACCGGTACCCCGGGATGGGGATTGTTAAATCTAAATGCTGGCTATACTTACCGCTGGTTCAACGTAAGTGCGGAATGGCATAATATCCAAAATGAGGCTTACCGCACGCATGGTTCGGGAGTGGATGGTTACGGGCGCAGTTTCTGGATAGCTACGCAAATTCGCTTTTAGAAACTTGTTTTATCTAATGCCTTGTTTTATGATATTGTTAAGTTTCGTTCAGAACCTATCGTAGTTCGTCCGGAAACTTTACCTTAGCCATCTATTACCAGATACGCCCCTAAAATGAAGTTTTTTCTCCAAGTAATTGCTTTTGGTTTAACTGTAGGCAGCAGTTTTAGTACGTTTGCCCAGCAACCCACAAATAACCCCCAGGCAAATCAGATTTTATTGTCTAATGGCTGGTCGTTAAGCCCGGCGGGGCGGTCATTGCCCCTAGGCGATTTGCCTTTAAATATCCAGTTATCGCCTTCTAAAAAACTGTTGGGCATTACCAATAACGGGCAAAGCAAGCAAAGCGTGCAACTCATCGACCCAAAATCGGAAAAATTACTGGACGAAAGAATAATCGCCAAATCTTGGTACGGGTTAAAATTCAGTGCCGACAGTAAAAAGTTGTATGCTTCCGGGGGGAACGATAATATTATTCTGGCTTACAGCATCATCAATAAAAAGTTTGGCTCCACCGATACGTTGCGCTTGGGGAAAGCCTGGCCGGAAGAAAAAATCGGCCCTACCGGTATAGAGATCGATAATGCCCGGCAGCGCTTATATGTGGTAACCAAAGAAAATAATTCCCTTTATGTGCTTGACCTTAAAACCAAGAACACGATTAGCAAAGTTGATTTAGGCCACGAGGCGTACGCTTGTCTGCTGTCCCCGGATAAAAAAACACTTTATATATCATTGTGGGGAGGTGATCAACTAGTTATTTACGATATTCAAACCAATAAAGTAACGGGGCACATCGCCACCGAAAGCCACCCCAATGAGTTAGTGCAGACAAAAAACGGTAAGTACTTATTTGTAGCCAATGCCAACGATAACTCGGTTTCGGTAATTGATACGAAGGCGCAAAAGGTAATGGAAACTATTTCGGCGGCGCTTTATCCCACAAAACTAACCGGTTCTACTACCAATGCCCTGGCGCTCTCGCCCGACGAAAAACTACTGTATATTGCCAACGCCGATAATAATTGTTTAGCCGTTTTCAACGTATCAGTGCCCGGTAAAAGTTCGTCGCAGGGGTTTATTCCTACGGGCTGGTATCCGACTAACGTAAAAACCTTGGGTAAAAAAGTTATGGTTGCTAACGGCAAAGGTTTTTCGTCGTTAGCCAACCCGGCTGGTCCGCAGCCCGTGAAGGTGACCGATAATAGTGGTTCTCACACCGGCGTTACCGAAAGCAAAGAAGTACAATACATCGGCGGCTTATTTAAAGGCACTTTATCTTTCATCAATCGGCCGGACGAAACTAAACTGAAAGCTTATTCGAAACAAGTATATGCCAACAGCCCATTCACCAAACAAATGGAAACCCAGGCCCCAGGTGAAGCCGGCAACCCCATTCCTACCCGGATGGGCGAGAAATCGCCGATAAAATACGTGTTCTACGTAATTAAAGAAAACCGGACTTACGACCAAATTTTAGGCGATATGAAAGAAGGAAATGGGGACCCGTCCTTGTGTATTTTTCCGGAAAAAATAACGCCCAATCACCACGCATTGGCCCGCGAATTTGTGCTGCTGGATAATTTTTATGTGGATGCCGAGGTAAGTGCCGATGGTCATAACTGGAGCATGGCGGCTTACGCGACCGATTACACCGAAAAGACCTGGCCGACCAGCTACGGCAAACGTGGGGGTACTTACGATTACGAAGGCAGCCGGAAAATTGCCTATCCCCGCGATGGATATATCTGGGATTACTGCCAACGCGCCGGCCTTAGTTACCGGAGTTACGGAGAGTTTTCCGGTAATGGCAAAGCTAACCTTAAATCCTTGGAAGGTCATATCAGCAAGAAATCGCCGGGTTTTAGCATGGATATTAAAGATGTAGAGCGGGTCCGGATTTGGAAACAGGACTTTGATTCCTTGCTTTCCCGCAACGCAGTGCCTCAGTTCAACACCATCCGGCTGGGTAATGACCACACCAGCGGCCAGCGCAAAGGTAAAATTACGCCCACCGCCGCCGTTGCCGATAATGACTTAGCACTGGGACAACTGGTAGAACATCTTTCCAAAAGTGCTATCTGGAGCCAAACGGCTATTTTTGTGTTGGAAGACGATGCCCAGAATGGACCGGATCATATTGATGCCCACCGGTCACCGGCTTTTGTGATTAGTCCTTATACCAAGCGCAATTCTGTTAACCATACTATGTATTCAACTTCCGGTTTTTTGCGCACCATGGAATTAATATTAGGCTTGCCCCCGATGAGCCAGTACGATGCCGCCGCAGTACCTTTATTTGCTTGTTTTACCGCTAAACCAACCTTGACACCTTACCAGGCAAAAGCTGCTCAGGTTGATTTGGAAGCCCGTAACGTAGCCTGGAATAAAAGTGCGGAGCGGTCGGAACAGTTTAATTTAGCCAAAGAAGACGCCGCGCCCGACCTGGACTTAAACGAAGTAGTCTGGAAATCGGTGAAGGGAGAAGATTCGGTTATGCCTGCGCCCCGCCGCAGTGGCTTTGTAAAGTTAGAGCAGAAGAAAGAGGAAGATGAAGATGATGATTAAAAATTGATTTGGTTTTTAGATATTTTGTTAAGAGAATTTTATCAAAACCATTGTATTTCTTCATTAATTCTTACAATTTTATCAAGTTATCACAATTCGATAAAGCAGCGTTAACATTGTCTTAACACTGCTTGTTTAGCTTTGCACAACTAAATCAGGTAATAGAACAATGGCTGCTATATCCTTGCTTTGACCCGCCGGATCTTTAATAAAAATCAATAAGACCATTTTTTAAAATACTACCTACCAGGTAGCGGAATCATTATTTAAAAATAGTGTAATGGGAAATCTATATCTATAAATTTAACACAATGAACTTAAAATCTACTAAAATGCAATGCTGTTTTCTGCCGAAGCAGTTATGTTTAGTTTTGATTACTTGGCTGATTTGCCAGGTAAGTTACGCCCAACAGGCTCAGAATATTACTGGTAAAATTTCCAGTGAATCGGGAGAAGGCTTACCGGGGGTAACGATTCTGGTAAAAGGTACCAATGCCGGTACTGCTACCGATGCTGCCGGAAATTATGCCTTGTCTGTACCCAATGGCTCCGGTACACTAGTAGTTTCCTTTATCGGTTTCCTAACCCAGGAAGTAACTATTAATAACCGCACGGCTATTAATATTACCATGCAGCCCGACGTGAAAGCTTTAGAAGAAGTAGTGGTGGTAGGGTACGGTACCCAGAAAAAAGTAAACCTAACCGGGGCGGTAGATCAGGTAGGGCGGGAAGTACTGGAAAACAGACCGATGCCAAACTTAACGCGCGGCTTACAAGGAGTAATTCCAAATTTAAATATACGGATGACGGATGGCAAGCCTACGCGGGGTGCCGAATACAATGTGCGCGGAGCCACTTCTATTGGGGCGGGCGGCAATGCCTTAATATTAATAGATGGCGTACCCGGCGATCCTAATTTACTCAATCCGAATGATGTGGAGAGTGTATCGGTGTTAAAAGATGCGGCCTCCGCGGCTATTTACGGCGCTAGAGGGAGCTTCGGGGTAATATTAATCACTACCAAAAGACCGGTGCAAGATAAAGCACAGGTAAACTACTCCGCCAGCTATTCTTTAAATGAGCACACCATCCGGCCCGAATTTGTAACCGATGGTTATACCTGGGCCAAAACCTTTGATGATGCCTTTTATTCCTGGAACGATTATAACCAGCATCCGGCCAAAGCCAATAGCGTTTTCCCGGTTTCTCTGGATTATTTAGATGAATTAAAGAAAAGACAAGAAGACCCGTCTTTACCTAAAGTAGACATTAACCCAACTACCGGTGAATATGTGTACTACGGCAGCACCGACTGGATGAAAGAATTATACGCCGACAAAACAGCTTCCCGGGAGCATAATGTAAGTGTTTCGGGCAGTGGCAATAAAGCCGATTATTACATTTCGGGCCGTTACAATTCGCAAGACGGTATTTTCCGGTATAATCCGGATAAATATAAAATGTATAACTTACGGGCCAAAGGATCGGTGCAGGCTTTCGATTGGCTGCGCGTAGAAAACGATATTGCTTTTACGCAAATGTCCTACTTTATGCCTATCCTGAACCATCCGTCTAACACTCCCGTTTGGCGGCGCATTTCCGACGAAGCTTTCCCTATTTCCATGCTGCAGAACCCGGACGGAACCATCACCGAAAATGGCGCTATTGTTTTTGGTAGTTTTCTTTCCGGTAATAATCATTCCGATTTAAACCAAGTGCAAATCCGCAACACTTCCCGTTTTGTAGCCAGTTTCCTGGATAAGAAGTTGCGCGTTTCTGGTGATTTTACCTTTCAGCGTACTAATGATGTAGAAACCCGTTTGTACACGCCCGTGCCGTATAGTAAAAAGCCCGGCGTTATGCTGGAACGCGGTGAAAATAAAATGAACGAAACGGACGAGAAAACCAATTATTTAGCCACGAATATTTATACCGAATACGAACATAATATCGGTAAACATACGGTTAAAGGTTTAGTGGGCTATAATTATGAAAGCTCCAGTTTGCGTAGCCGCTTTGTGGAAAGAGACGGTTTGCTTAATCCTTTGCTGCCAGACTTTTCGTTAATGAACGGGCAAAACTTTACCTTACGCGGCGGCGGCAGTGAGTGGGCCATTATGGGTGGTTTTTTCCGGTTAAATTACGATTTTGCTGATAAATACCTTTTGGAGTTTAATGGACGTTACGATGGTACTTCTAAATTTCCGCAGGAACAGCAATTCGGGTTTTTCCCTTCGGCCTCCGCGGGCTGGCGGGTTTCCGAAGAGCCTTTCTGGCAAAACGTAGGCACCATTGTTCCCGAATTTAAATTACGTGCTTCTTACGGCAGCCTGGGCAACGGAAATATCGATCCGTACCAGTTCCTCGAAACCATGTCGGTAAATAAGTTAAACATGGTTATTAACGGCACCCGACCGGATTATACCCAGAAACCCAACGTTATACCGGCGGGCTTAACCTGGGAAAAATCAACTTCGGTTAACCTGGGAACCGACATTGGGTTTGTAAATAACCGCCTGACTACTTCTTTTGACTGGTACACGCGCTACACCACCGATATGTTTACCGTGGGTTTGCCGCTGCCCGCCGTGTTTGGATCTGCCGTACCTAAAGGCAATTATGCCGACCTGGAAACCAAAGGCTGGGAATTATCGCTGGGCTGGCAGGACGAAATAGCTACAGCTAAACCAATTAAATATAATTTCCGCTTTATTCTTTCCGATAACGTTTCGCATATCACCAAATTCAATAATCCGCAGGGTTTAATTAATACTTATTACGAAGGCATGCGGCTAGGCGATATCTGGGGTTTTGAAACCGATGGGTATTTTCAGGATGAAGCCGATATTGCCGAACACGCTGACCAAAGTTATATTCGGGTAGCGGCCGCTAACAAGCCATTGCCCGGCGATATTAAGTTTAAAGATTTAAATAACGATGGCGTAATTGGAATTGGTAAAAACACGTTGGATGATCCGGGCGACCAAAAAGTAATCGGTAATTCAACGCCTCGCTTCCAGTATGGCTTTAATACCGGTGCCGACTGGAATAATTTCTTCTTCTCCGCTTTTTTACAAGGCATTGGTAAAAGAGATTTCTGGCCCGGAACCGATAATTCGCTTATCTGGGGGCCTTACAACCGGCCTTACAGCTGGCACCCGAAAGATGTGGTAGAAAATATGTGGTCGCCGGAAAACCCGGATGCTTACTTCCCGCGCCTGCGGGGTTATACGGCCTTAAATGCCCGTGCCCAACTGGTTTTGCCGTCGGATAAGTATTTACAGAATGTGGCTTATATCCGCCTTAAGAATTTAACTTTTGGATACAACCTACCCCAACAGCTCATCTCAAAAGTAAGAATGACTAACGCTAAAATATTCTTTACCGGTCAGAATTTGTGGGTGTATTCGCCCATGTATAAAAATATCAAAACCATGGACCCCGAAGTAATTGAAGGGTCGGACCCAGATATAAACCCGGATAATAGGAATAGTAGCAATGGTATGTCGTACCCCATGCTGAAGACCTATACTTTGGGCATTAATATCACCTTTTAATAAGATTAGCGCATCATGAAAAAATTTATATATCTTTTACTAATTACTTTCTTCTGCGGATGTAAGGAAGAGCTGGATTTACAACCGCTGGATAAGATATCGCCGGCAACCGCTTTTAAAACGGAAAAAGATTTACAACTCTACGTTAATTCTTTTTATACTATTTTGCCCACCGGCAACGAAATTGTAAGAGGCGATGCCCTGAGCGATTATTTAGTTGGTAAAGCACCAGATTCTTATATCGTCCCGAATTCCTTTACTTCCTCTATGGCCTCCGGCTGGAGCTGGGGCGATTTGCGGAATATAAATTACTTTTTAGAACATTACCAAGAAGCTGCTATTTCGGAAGAAGCAAAAAACCATTATGCTGGTATTGCCCGCTTTTTCCGGGGCATGTTTTATTATAACATGGTAAAAAGGTTTGGCGATGTGCCCTGGTACGACAAAACCATGGATGTAACGGATACCGATATCTACAAGCCGCGCGATTCCCGTACGTTGGTAATGGATAATGTTTTAGCCGACCTGAATTTTGCCAGTGCCAATATCCGGGCCACTAAAGATAATACTGCTTCGCAGATAACGAAATGGGTAGCTTTGGCTTTTAAATCCAGGGTTTGTCTTTTCGAAGGTACGTTCCGCAAATATCACCCGGAATTAAGCCTAGCTGGCACTGCCGATAAATGGTTAACCGATGCGTCCCAGGCGGCGGAAGATGTAATAAAGAGCAATCAGTATAAAATAAACAAAACCGGTACGCTGGATATGAGCTACCGCAACCTTTTTGTTAGCGAAACTCCGCTGGCCGACGAAATTATTTTGGCCGCCGTAAATAACAAATCGATGCGTGTGTTTAACGATGCCAACTGGTATTATACCAGTGCCACCTACGGCAACCGTTTAAGTTTAATTAAGACCTTTGTGAACACCTACTTAAACAAAGACGGCAGCCCTTTTACCAACCGGCCGGATTATAACTCCGTGTTTTTTACCGAAGAAGTAAAGAACCGCGATTTACGGTTAAAGCAAACCATCCGGATGGGTAATTACATGCGCGATGGGGTAGCTGCCCCGCCCGATTTTACCTATACGTACACCGGTTATCAGCCTTACAAATTTACTTTAGATTCTAAAGCCACCGACGGCGTAGCTGAAAACTACAATTCCTTGCCTATTATTCGCTACGCCGAGGTATTGTTAAACTATGCCGAAGCAAAAGCCGAATTGCATGCTTTTACCGCTACCGAGTGGAATACTACTATAAAAGTATTAAGAGAACGGGCAGGTATCGAAAACGCTCCCTTTCCGGTTGCCGCCGATCCTTACTTAAAACAAAACTATTTCCCCAATATGGAAGACCCGGCTTTGTTAGAGATCAGACGCGAAAGAGGTATTGAGTTGGTAATGGAAGGATTCCGGTACGACGATTTGAAACGCTGGAAAGCCGGTAAGTTGCTGGAAATGGAATACAACGGCTTATACGTACCTGCCATGAACGTTCCTTACGATTTAAATGAAGACGGAAAACCGGATGTGTCTTTTGTAACAATCACCCCCGCCACCAAAGTGCCCGGCGTATATTATTTCCTCATCGATAACACCCAATCCAAACTATCGGAAGGTACGAAGGGCAATTTAGTATGGCTAATTAATTTTCAGAGAAACTTTGAAGATTACCAATATTTTTATCCCATTCCTTATAACGAAATAGTGCTGAATCCTGAACTGAAACAAAATACCGGCTGGTAAACTAATAATTTGGTCAGGCTCCGTAGGAATAGCATTTAGAATACTATTTCTACGGAGCCTGGCTACTTGTTTTTATTTTAGTATATTCAGGTGTTTGGTAGCAAAAAAATCCGGTACAACCAAGTGAACAGTTTTAAGTTATTGCTGAATCCTATTAAGAGGTTTATTTTTTGATTATTTGCTTAACAGGCCATTTTGCCTTAATTAAGTATCTTTACTTATATAAAATTACTTTATGATTAATCTATTATTAAAAATAGTACAGATTAATTGCATGGCAATAGCCTTGTTGTTGAGCTTAAATGTAAGACAGGTGCGGGCCCAAACCGGTAATTTACATACCTTAAATATCAGGAACAGCCAGGACCTACACCAATATTTTAAATATACCGGTCAGGATATACCGCTGATTAGCGGCCACCGTGGCGGAACGACGAAAGGCTACCCCGAAAACTGCATTGCAACCTTCGAAAATACCTTGCGCCATACCCCGGCTTTTTTTGAAATTGATCCTCGCCTGACCAAAGACAGTGTAATTGTACTAATGCACGATGCCACGCTGGAACGAACTACCAACGGTACCGGCAAGGTTTCGGATTATACCTGGGCAGAGCTACAAAAGTTTAAACTAAAAGACCCGGAGGGAAATGTAACCCCGTACGGTATTCCAACTTTAGACGAAGTAATAAAGTGGAGTAAAGGCAAAACGATTATTAACCTGGATAAAAAAGATGTGCCTTTATCCATGACAATGAAAAAGCTGCAGCAACACAATGCCGCGGCGCACGTTATGCTCACCGTGCACACGGCCGAGCAAGCCAAATATTACTATAATAATATTCCCGGCGTTATGTTCTCGGCCTTTGTGAAAACCAAAAAAGAACTGGAATCTTACGAAGCAGCCGGGGTTCCCTGGTCAAGTATTATGGCTTATGTTGGCCCGACAAACAAACCCGAAAACAAAGAAATGTACGATTTATTGCATGCCCGCGGCGTAATGTGCATGATTTCGGCTGCGCCATCTTACGATAAGTTACCCGACGCTGCGGCTCGCCAAAATGCTTACCAGGAAATTATAAAAGCGGGAGCAGATGTGATTGAATCGGATTTGCCCATTGAAGCTGCGGCTGCGGTGCAGTCGCTGGTGCCGGCTAAAAACGTTAAAGCCAAATACTTCAGCAAAAACAGCTCAACTAAGAAGAAAGATTCATAAATAAGAAGTAAACATTTACTTTGCATTCCGTTTTTTAAGCCTTGTCTTCAGTTTTAAGTTTTTTTTTGCATTAATCCGATAGTAAGAAGTGGCGTTGCTTATCTATAGCCGTAAGTATTACCAGAACAAATAAATTAGCTTAATCCTGTTTAGCTCCTGGAGCAGCAGAAGCAATAGTATGCTAATAAACCGCTTACAATATACTCGAAAATTTCAGCTGTCTCTTTAGCGTTCTTTTACCCAGCTTATTAAGCTTTCTAACGGCACCTGTTTTCGGTAGTTTTAAAGCTTAATCATTGGGCCTTTTTCTTGATCTTACCTAAGCTTTAGCTGCTATTAAATCAGCTTAGATCATTTTTTAATTATCTCGTACGCAATCTTCATAATAGAGCAAAATGCAATTTATGGAAAAGCAATAAGGTCGATAAAATCTTTGCTTGAACAAGTCGGTCGAATTAGAATTAATAAAAGATATTAACTTGACGTTTGATTATGATTATATAATTTGAACATTTTCCCTAAAAACATAAAGATAAAGTAACACTGTCAATCCTTCCTGAATCTGCTTTTCCCGTAGTAGTTTAAAACAAATGTATTATGTCTAAACTTTACGGAAAAGAGATGAAAAAAATCTTACAAACTTTTTGTGTTTGCTTTGTAATCACCTGTCTTGCCCTTACCGGTCAGGCCTATGGACAAAATGTTTTCATTAATGAAATTCATTATGATAATGCCGGCACCGATGCCGGTGAAGGAGTAGAGCTAGCCGGTTTAGCCGGTACTGATTTAACGGGTTGGCAATTAATTCCCTATAACGGCAGTGTCGGTACCAGTTACAGCGCCTTAACTTTATCCGGCATTATACCAAATCAACAAGCTGGGTTCGGGACCATGTTTTTTCCTATAGCTGGCTTGCAAAACGGCGCGCCTGATGGCATTGCCCTGGTAAATGCCGCGGATTCGGTTATTCAGTTTTTAAGTTACGAAGGCGCATTTGCCGCCTCTACTGGCCCGGCTGCCGGCATGACTAGTACTGATATTGGCATTTTACAGGATGCAGCAACTCCAGTCGGATCTTCGCTGCAATTAACCGGTTCCGGTTCTGCCTATGCCGATTTTGCCTGGGCAGCGGCCAACTCCACTTATAACACGGTCAACAATAACCAGGTATTTCTAACCCTTCAGGACATTGTTTTCATCAACGAAGTCCATTATGATAATGCCGGTGAAGATGCTAATGAGGGCGTTGAGATTGCCGGAACGGCAGGTGTTGATCTGACCGGCTGGCAATTGGTACCTTACAACGGCAGTGGCGGCACCACTTACAGCCCCTTAACTTTATCAGGCATTATACCTAATCAGCAGAATGGCTTTGGTACCTTGTTTTTCCCGATAACCGGTTTGCAAAATGGTGCTCCGGATGGCATTACTCTGGTAAATGCCGCCGATTCCGTTATCCAGTTTTTAAGTTACGAAGGCACCTTTATCGCCTCTACTGGCCCGGCTGCCGGCCTAACCAGTACGGATGTTGGGGTAGCAGAGCAAAGCAGTACGCCGACTAATTTATCTCTGCAACTAACGGGCTCCGGTTTTAATTACAGCGATTTTACCTGGAGCGGGCCAATCGCCAGCACTGCTAATGCTGTTAACACCGGCCAAAGCTTCGGCGGCGGCGCTACTGAGCCTGAACCTGATCCTGAGCCGCAAATAGTTACCATTGCCGCCGCCCGGAATTTATCCATTGGTACGGAGGTAATTATTAACGGTACGTTAACGGTTGCCCATGAACTGGGTGGCCCGGCCTTTATTCAGGACGCAACCGGCGGTATAGCGCTTTTTGATGCCGATGTACACGGGGAAGGAATATTTAACATTGGCGATTCTATACAGGTTACCGCGGCTATCGGGGCTTTTAACGAACAGGTACAATTAGTAGATGTTACGAACGTGCAAAGTTTTGGGCCCGCTGCTAATCCTATTGTGCCTTTAGCAGTGAATATCTCCGAAATTACCAACGCCTTGGAAGGCCAATTAATAACCATTCCGAAGGCTTCTTTTACCGATACCCGCGGGTTGCTTTTCCCCGAAAGCAACTATAGCATTACTGATGCTACCGGCAATTTACAGCTTAGAATAGATGGTGATGTGGAGAGCCTGGTTGGGCGGGAAGTTCCGGACGCGCCGGTAAGCATTACCGGGGTTTTAGGAAGTTTCCGGGGTGCGTTGCAAATCTTGCCGCGCTTTAGCCAGGATGTACCCGGTACCACTGCCTTTACCCCGGCAGGTAACAATATTCCGGTTACCAGAACCTTAGATGTGATGACCTGGAACATGGAGTTTTTTGGTTCTACGCTTAATGATTTCGGCCCGGTTAATAACGAGCTGCAACTGCAAAATGCCCGGAAGCTAATCGATACCGTGCACGTGGATATAATTGCGGTACAGGAAATTTCCGACGAAAACTTATTACAGCAACTCGTGGAGATGCTGCCGGGTAACTACCAGCGGGTTTGCTCCGAACGCTACTCTTATTCTTTCGAGGGGGAAGACCCCACCTTTCCGGCACAAAAGCTTTGCTTTATTTATAATGCCGACGTTATTAGCCTGGTAGATGATAGGGTAATTTTTGACCAATTGTACGATGCGGCCCGTTCCGGTGCCAATACGCCTTTAAGTAATTATCCCTCCGGCGACCCTTCTTCTTTCTGGTCGAGCGGCAGACTACCTTATATGCTTACGGTAGATGCTACCATAGAAGGCGTAACCGAAAGGGTGCAGCTTATCAATATTCACGCAAAATCAGGTTCAGGCAGCCAAGACCTCCTGCGCCGGTTTTTTGATGTGCAAGCTTTAAAAGATACGCTAAATGCCTATTACCCCCAGGCCAACCTGATTATTCTGGGTGATTACAATGACGATGTGGATGCATCCATTGGAGGCGGGCCATCTACTTACGAAAGTTTAATCGCCGCCGAAAATTTCCGGGCGGTAACCGCTACTTTAAGCGAAGCTGGTTTGCGCTCTTTTATTACCCAAGACAACGTAATTGATCATATTACCATTAGTGATGAGTTATTTGATAACCACCTGGCCGGTTCTGAAACCTTGATTATTCCGTTTTCTTTTATCCCTGATTACGCCAATACCACCTCCGACCACTTACCAGCCGTTACGCGTTTTGCATTAAACGGGCAAACTGCAAATTGTACGGCGAGTGGTTTTATCTTGCGGGAGCAATACAATGCTGCCGACGCCTTGCGTACGCCGGTAGTATCTACTTTAACTTCTTTTGAAGCTAATAATAAAGGCGACTATTTTGCGGCTCGTATCTTAGGCTATATCTGTCCGCCCCAAACGGGTAACTATACTTTCTGGATTTCGGGCGATGATGCTACCCGGCTTACCTTGAGCCCGGATGCGAACCCGGCGAATGCCCAACTAATTGCTTACAGCACCAGCCGGACTAACTTTAGAGAGTATAACAAGTACGCTTCGCAAAAATCAGCACCGGTTTATTTAGAAGCTGGTAAGAAGTACTACATCGAAGCCCAGCATGCCGAGTTCTGGGCGGGCGATCACGTGACGGTAGCCTGGCAGTTACCTGATGGTAAATTCGAAGGACCGATTCCGGGTTCCCGTTTATCGCCTTACGTGAGCAATGGTCAGGATGCCGCCTTAGCCGCCAGCACCCAATCTTTACGCATGCAGATGCAGGAGATGAACACAACTGAAAACACTGCTGCTCCTAAAGGATTAAAGGTTTATCCCAATCCATTTTCGGCTAAAACAACGATTAGTTATATAGCAGCAGAAGCAGGCGAGTTGCAAGTAGAAGTATTTAACACCACCGGAGAGTTAGTGCGCACCTTGTACAGAGGCAAAGCAGCGGTTGGAAGCTTACAGCATTATGTTTTGGAGGGCAGCGGCTTAGCGGCCGGTGTGTACGTGTGCCGGGTAACGCTGAATAACAAAACCGAACATAAACGTATTGTACTAATGAAATAACTATTGATTCCTGATGTGTCGTACCTGACCAGAAGGGAAGACTGTCAAAGAAGGCTAAAACTCTGTTTAAAACGAATTTTAGTCTTCTTTTTGTTTTAAGCTAAAATCTTTTTTTGAAATGAGCATTTATAACAAAAAGTGTAAACTGACTTCCATAGATGAATTATATACTTTTCTTTAAACCAGTCATCCTATATTTTCTTCCTGCACAAACATAGGATGACGGGGATAAGTACAAAGATTTAGTTTTCTTAAACTGTATTTATTACAATAAACTTGATTTATACGGTTTGGTATAAGCTTTTTACAGTTGGCAAATGCCGGGGTAAATTTAAGATGCTGGCTTATCTAGCCTGGCCATTTAACCGAACTATTTCCTGTTAACAGTACTTTCCCCCGTATTCGAATAAAGAATATTTAAATTTTTTGTGATAGTACCGGATGTTTCCGGATTATTATATAAATAGTGCAATTTAACTATAAAGTTTTGAGGGCTAATATTTCTTAATATTAATTTCTTAATGTATTTTTGTAAGAGGTTGAAAATAGCTTTTATAGACGTTATTATGCTATAAAGGTATTAGAGCTTATTGTTTTTGAATTAATCTGTAGATTTATTTTTTTGTCGTATCAAGTAATATTTTCGGTATTATTTGCTGTTTTTATAACTTGAATTATAAAGTGCAAAAAAGAACCGGTTTATCAGAATGATATTCATGGGCATTATGATTAAAAATTCAACCATTATTAATTTACATAATAAGGCGGGTTAGCCACTGGCTTTATGCCAATCTTCTTTTGAGGTGAAGGGACAACTGTAGTATCCGGGAAAATCGAGCATCAAAAAAATACAACAATACCAATAACCACTCTTCTTTTTATTTGCATGAAGAAACTTTACCTCCTGATTTTTTTACTTTTGTATTCCTTTTTATCCCCCGGCCAGACCAAAGGTTTGATTTATAAACCTGCTTCTACCTTGGAGAGAAGAACTATACTAAACCCTAATCCGGATGGTTATACCTCTGACCTTACCGACGGCTTTAAAACAAACGACCACGGGAGAGGAGAGAGCAGAATTAATTACAAAGCCATTCCCATCCCGGAAAATAGACCCATCCAGGACCCGTTGCGGAGACCAGTCTGCGGATTTACCGATTGGGTAGATTCCGGTATGGGCGATCCGGTGATGTTTTATTTCGACGGTACTAATGTTACTAAAAGGTACGTTCTTTATAAATGGGCGTAATCGATATGTTAAAAATTAATAAATTAACCGTACTTTTTTTCTTTTGTTCTTTAACGGTTATGGCGCAAACAAACTTCGACAAGCAAGGTCACCGGGGTTGCCGGGGGTTAATGCCCGAAAATACCATACCCGCTATGAAAAAAGCCTTGGACTTGGGCGTAACTACTCTGGAAATTGATATAGCCATCAGCCAGGATAAAAAGCCGTTACTTTCCCACGATCCGTACATGTCGGCTGATTTTGTACTGACGCCGACCGGTCAATCTATCTCCAAAGCCGAAGAAAAAGACTATAAAATATACGGGCTCCCGTACGCAGAAATCCGCAAATTTGATGTTGGCAGCAAGCCTCATCCTAAGTTTCCGCAGCAGCAGAAAATGTATGCCTATAAACCTTTGTTAACGGATATTATTGATTCGGTAGAAACCTATGCCCAGGCAAAAAATATACCGGCTCCCTTTTATAATATCGAAACCAAGACAACCCCCGAGGGCGATCATATTTTTCATCCGGCACCCGCCGAATTTGTAGATTTACTGATGGGCGTAATCCGGGATAAAGGTATTTTGGAGCGCGTAACAATTCAGTCTTTTGATCCGCGTACGCTGGAAGTGGTACACCAACAATTTCCAGCGGTTAAAACTGCGTTACTGGTAGAAAATAAGAAAAGCTTAGAAGAGAACCTGCAACGCCTTAGTTTTAAACCATCTGTTTATAGTCCTTATTTTTTGCTGGTAACCGATAACCTGGTAAAAGAATGCCACGCCCGGGGGCTGCAAATAATTCCCTGGACTGTAAACTCCCAAACGGCCATTGCTAAACTGCTGCAGCAAAAAGTAGATGGAATTATAACCGACTACCCAAATTTATTTGAAACAGTTAAGCGTAAATAAGAGCTTGATCCAGTATGATAAAGAAAATAACTTTTGTACTTTGAGGTGTATAGATGGGGGTTGTTGATATATTTATTATAATAACTTAATCCCGCCGGCAGTTATTTACGAATAAACTTCAGGTATATCAAAGAAGAGGAAAACAAGTCATAAAAGAAGAAAAAACCATAAATAATCAAATTTAAAAGAACAAATTATTAGTTTACCAATGAATGCATCATTAACAAAATCCCACCACATGAAGAATAAAACAAAACCGCAACAAATTTTAGAAAAAGTAGATAAACTTACTTATTCCAATACCAGTAGTAATGAGCTGTTGAGCTTTGCTACCGAAGCCTGTTCTACTTTTTCGGGACAGGAAACCATTGATACAAAATCAAAATTTAAAGACCAGATCATACAAATCAGGGATAAGCAAATAAGGCCTTTATTCAACGAAGATTTACTGGCGGAAGAAAAAAAAGCAATGTTTTCTAACGCCAAGGAAAGCCTCACCTTGCTTTTGAAAGAATACCTTAAAACAACTTAAATTGATAATATTGCAGCTTTTGGTACGGTAGCACCCGCTTTAACTCTAATAGAAGTTAATACTGGATATGAGGCTTCCATAAATTTAAATTAAGCTTATTCATTTAAATTTATGGAAGCTTTATGGCTGGTATTTAAAAACACTTTTGGAAGTAATAGGCAACAATATATTATAAAATTACCTTAAAACCGGAATACCCTAAAAAGTACAATAAGAACTATATAAAAAGGGGAGGCTAAATTATAAATAATTTAGCCTCCCCTTTTTATATAGCAGCATTTACCCGCTGCTGTAACCAGAAACAAGTACGGTCTGGTAAGTGCTTATCCCAGAGTTAAATCGGAGTCAGGTTGCGGTTTGGTGGTAGTGGCTGGAGTTGATTTACCCAATCCCTTAAAAGTATTCGTAACTTTATCGGCCATTGCCTGCCGTTTATTCTTGTCGATAGTAGACCCTAAAGCTAAGCCTACGCCCACTACTCCCAAAACAGAGTACAATACTTTATTTTTGGGAATAGAGGCTTTAATAGTTTTGTATAAAGATTTATTTTTCTTGCTTTTGTTTTTACCCTTTGCCATTGTCTTAGTTTTAAATAAAATTAAATTTTCTGAAAGTAGTTTTTGCTAAATTATAAGCTGTTAACCATAAAATAGTATCTACGCCCGCCTTACCTTTTAGTTCTTATAAGCCGGAACTTTGGCCAAAGCAATGCTGCGCAGAGTGGACGGTATTTTGTAATTTGTAATTATTCCGGCATAGAAATAAACAGAAAGTAAGAGCAGCTTTTCAAGATTATGTCCAACCTGGTTCAAACTAAAGCTTAAAACTGAAAAGCTTAACCTACTTACTTAGGCCGGTTATTTTACCATGTATTTTATAATACGGCCAATTAATTTTATGATTCTTCCATAGAGAATAGTTTACCGGGTTTACCTGGTTTACCTGGTTTAGGAAGTTTAGCCGGTTTTAGCTTTTTGGCTCGCTTCAGTTTTTTGTTTGCTTTAATTTTCTTTTCGGCTACAGATTTATGTTGGCCAAACTCTGTTACGGTTGCGGTAATTTTATCCAACAAAGCTTTACTTTTCTCGGTGCCCATTATGGTGGCCAATATAAACCCGGCCCCCATTCCTCCCAAGATAGAATATAATACCCGGTTATGTTTAATAAATGGCTTAATGGCATTATGAATAGACAGATGCTCTTCGTTTTTTTTCTTATTCTTGGCCATGTTATCAGTTTTGATTAGATCTGAAATAAATAGATTTAAATGCATATTGAAGGCGGTTACTTAACCTCAACCCTATAGGAAGGCACTACGCACTTACCCCGCCTTGGTTTTTTAAATAAATAATTTAAGGTTGATATAACGGCAATTAGTGTATCAGTAAATGGTAAAGCCGCGAAGAATATAAGAAACTTTAGAAAGAGAAATTTTGGCCCCAAACCATGTAAATGATAAGGCAGGCAGCAGCCAAAAAGGAAATGCTGGTGAGTAAGTTGTTCGAAAACTAACAGGTTTATTGCGGTAAAAGCTTTTAAGTCAAATCAGTAATTTGGGTTGCTTCGGTTTTGGGTTTTGTTACCTTTTTCCGGGCCGGCGCTTTTCGGGAAACAGGTTTTGGGTTCGTAGTAGCAGCGCTTGCTTTATCTGTTTCTGTGTTAATACTGTTTACAGCAGTAGTTTCAGCTACAGGTGCTTCCTGGCTTTCTGTTTTGGGGTTTATAGTGCCCCCTGTTCTTTCGGCAATAAACTTAGTAACAACTCCCGTTAAAAAGCCAAGCACCAACTCGGTTCCGTGAACTTTGATAAAGCGTTTTAAATGCTTGGCAAATTGCTGGGTCAGCTTCTTTTTAGCTTTGCCTTTGTGTTTCTTTTTAGTAGCCATCAGTTAAAATATTTATTTAACAATTTAATAATATCAAAATGCCTGTAAATAGAAGTAGGAGTACGGACCTATTACGTAAGATTTACTTAAATGCCGGACTCAGTTTATAAAATTAAATTTCTACTTGTTATTTAAGGTTATTTGGTGCCGGGCCGAATTTTCTTGTAAAACCCTCGAAGATATTACTTCTGGAATATTAAAAAATCTTTATGCTGGAGTCGATATTGTTGCCGTTAATCGGTGGATTAGTCTTATTTCTGTATGCCCTAAATTATTTATCGGATAGCCTGACCGAAGTTGCCAGTGATAAGCTGCGGTTTTACCTGGATAAGTTTACCAAAAATTTATTCACGGGTATTGTGACCGGTACCATCGTTACCGTTTTACTCGATTCTTCTTCCGCCGTTATTATTATGGCCATTGCTTTGGTTAAATCTAAAACTTTAACCTTCCGGCAAGCTATCGGCATTGTTATGGGGGCTAACATTGGTACTACTATCTCCAGCCAGATTATTGCATTAGATGTAGGTAAATACTCATCGGTTTTGATGGCAATAGGCTTTATTCTGCTTATGTTGGGTCGGAAGCCGGTGTTTAAAAATATCGGGCGGGTTATTCTGGGCTTTGGGCTGATATTCTTTGGCTTATACGTGGTGGAAGGTTCGGTGGAACCGCTAAAGCAAAGCGCCGGCTTTACCAAGTGGATGCTGGCCTTGGAGAGTCCGCTAAAAGGCGTTGGCATTGGGGCCTTGGTTACGCTCATTATTCAATCTTCTTCCGCTACCGTGGGCATGGTCATTGCACTGGGGGTTAAAAAACTACTATCTATTCAAGCCGGAATAGCCATTATGCTGGGGGCCGAACTAGGAACTTGTTCCGATACGTTATTAGCCTCCATTGGCAAGAGCCGGCAAGCTGTTAAAACGGGGCTGTTTCATCTTATCTTTAATGTTATTTCTATTGGGCTGGGGCTACTCTTGTTTGATTATTTTGTGCAATTGGTTTTAACCTTATCGGGCCGGGCACCACTAGAACGGCAAATTGCCAATGCCCACGTACTTTTTAATTGTTTAGGAGTGCTGGTGTTTATTCCGTTAGTACCCTTACTGGAGAAAATACTAAATAATTTAATACAAGAGCAGGAAACCCAGGAGCAGGCACCGGCTCAGGTAAATGCCGGAGTTTAGCCTTTAATTTATCTAAATTAGCTCTTTAAATTTGTAGAGTTCAGGTTGTGATTCTAGTAAGTGATGCAGCTACCAGGCTTTATTCTGCCGGGCTATTGCCGGTAAGCAAGGATTGCGTGATACCGGGCAAATCACAAATTTGCAGCATTAATAATCCGTCCAACGAATTTGAAAATTTCGGATCAATGTTAAAACCAATAATACGGGCATTTTGCTGGAGGTATTTTTTTAGTAGTGCCGGCAAACGCAGGTGTTTGGGTTTAAAATCGGAGAGTAACTCATCAAGCGATTTTACGGCCGGTATATCTTTTTGCAGCACACTTTCGGCATAATAACCAGATGCCCGATAACGAAATTTTTTGCGGGGCGAAATCAATTGAGCTAACTCCGGGTTAAAAAAATGTTTTTGAATATAGTTAACGATTAACGACTTAGAAGTAGCCGAAAAATAATTGCTGATGCTTACAGGTCCTAACAAATAGCAGTAATTGGTTTTACCTTCCAGAAAAACCGAGATTCCTTTCCAGAGCAAAAACCAGGGTAATGATTTTTTCTGATATTCCGGACGCACAAAAGAACGGCTTAACTCCAGCGATTTCTTCAGGATCGGGGTAAATTCTTTTTTCATTTTAAAGAGCGAATACAGGTAAAATCCACTTTTGCCGAACTGGTTATAAACTTCTTTCCCTTTCCCAATCCGGTAAGCGCCCACTATTAAATTGGCTTTGGTATCGTACACAAATAAATGGTGGTAATGCTGGTCGAATAAGTCGAGATCCGTTTCCTGGTTTGTGCCTGCGCCTGCTGCCCGGTAGGTTAGTTCTCGTAAGCGGCCCAACTCCCGCATTACATGCGGTATTTGCTTATATGGAGCGCTGTACACCTGATATTGCTGGTGCATATAAAGAAAGCATTTAGCCGGAAGTTTTAATATTTCGGCCTTAATAAGAGCTTTATCCGTTTCGGCAATAATAGGTTTGGCGGCCGGTAAAGCGTTAATAAAATTGCTTAATGGGTTGAGCTTAAGAAATCCGGCTCCTAAAGCAAAGGTTTTGGCCCGTAAATACGGGAGTATATCGGCTTTCGGTAAGCAGGCTATCTCGGTATACGCAATCGGTTTCCCGATTTGGATTTTAACGTTCAGGCCTTCTTTAACTATTAATTCAGCGGGTAACTGGGCGGCGGGTGCAGTTGGCTGAAAATATTGTATTAGATTGGAAGTAAAGCTGCTGTTGCCGGAAAAATAAATAGGTAACACCGGTACCCGGGCTTTGGTCAGCAGGTTTAATAAACTTGGCTGCCACTCCGAATCAGTTACGTTAAAACCGCTATCTTGTAAACCGGATACTTCACCGGCCGGAAAGATACCAACAGGCATATCGTTCTGCAACAAAGTCAGGGCTTTGTGCATACCCGGCATAGTTTGCTCGTACTGCATCTTCAACGGGTTAACCGGAATTACAAAGTTTTCTATATGGCTGATCTTTTTAAGTATGGGGTTAGCCATTATCTTAAAATCAGGCCGGGCCGTCGCTAATAACTTTAACAGCAATAAGCCGTCTAAACTTCCAAAAGGATGATTGGCTAGGGCAATAAAACCGCCATGAGTTGGAATATTTTGAACCTCACGGGAGTCTAACTCAATCTTAATTCGCAGTTGCCCTAGAATGTAGTCAATAAAAGGCAGGCCCTGGAGGGTGTGGGCTTGGCTGTAGCAGATATTCGAGCGGTCCACTTTAAGGAAACGCATCAGTAAGGGAGCCAGAAATCCGAAAGTGCCTTTCTGTAATTTTACGTCTTTATTTAATTTGTCTGCGGATATTATTTCCATGTACCTGCTACTCCATTTCAAAATACCGTTGTGGTTTTGCCCGATGCGATAAAAGCAAGTTGCTGATTAGATATTAAGTACTTATTAAGTTAGTGTTATATAAATATTAATTTGATGTAATATTTAAATTTAACGATATGTTAATATTTTAATGATATTCAGGAAATATACAGGTAGTAGCTTTAGCAGTATTAAAACAAAATGATCTGTTCTCAGAGGAGTAAGATATTGCTATCTGGCAGTATGTATATTAAACAGGATATTTACTTGCTGGTACAACTCTTAATTAATGCTGTAATGCATGAAAAATATAAAGCACTTAGTCCAGAAAATAATATCGTTTATCCTGGTTTACCGGATGCATTCTTTTTATTCGCCTTTAAAGCGGCAGTAATTATGAAGCGCGACAAACCGGTTCGGAAGCGAGTAGTAGAGGTAGTGGTGATTTCGGATGTGCACCTGGGTACGTATGGCTGCCACGCCCGCGAACTGCTGGCTTACCTCAAAAGCATTAAACCTAAAAAAATAATTCTCAACGGCGATATTATCGATATCTGGCAGTTTAGTAAAAGTTATTGGCCCACGGCCCACATGCAAGTGGTAAAATACCTGATGGGTTTGATAGCCAAAGGCGTAAAAGTAACTTACATTACCGGTAACCACGACGAAATGCTGCGTAAGTTTGTGGGTTTTAAATTAGGTTCTTTCGGTATTCAGAATAAATTAGTGCTGGAACTGGACGGCCGCAAAGCCTGGATTTTTCACGGCGATGTATTTGACGTAACCATGCAGCATTCTAAGTGGCTGGCCCGCCTGGGTGCGGAAGGCTACGATTTACTTATTCTTCTGAACCGTCTCGTAAATTTTATTTGCCGGAAGCTCAACCGGAACAAAGTTTCTTTTTCTAAAAGTATAAAAAACCGGGTGAAGAGCGCTGTTAAGTTTATTAATGATTTTGAGCAGGTCTGTGCCGATTTGGCCATTGAAAATAAGTTTCAGTATGTAATTTGTGGGCATATCCACCAACCCGAAATCCGGAAAATAACTACTTCCCAAGGCGAAGTAACGTATTTAAACTCCGGCGATTGGGTAGAAAACTTAACTTCCCTGGAATATTACGACGGCCAATGGCATTTGTATAAGTACCACGAAGACACGACGCAATTAGGTTTATTTCCGGAGGAAGCAGTTACGGAAACCCTGGATAGCAACGCATTATTGCTAAACCTGGTAGCGGAATTTAACTTAAAGCCGGCTTGAAAGTTTTATACGCCATTCAGGGTACCGGCAATGGCCATTTGAGCCGGGCCTTAGATATTATTCCTGTTCTGCAGAAGAAATGTAGCTTGGATATTTTGGTTAGCGGTTGCCAGGCCGACTTAGCTTTGCCTTTTGACGTGAAGTACAAATGCCACGGCCTGAGTTTTATCTTCGGCAAAAAAGGGGGCGTAAGTTTTATAAAAACCTTTGCGCAACTGCAGTCACGCGCTTTTTATGAACAGGTGCGCCAGTTACCCGTCGATGATTACGATTTAGTGATTAGTGATTTTGAACCGATAGCGGCGTGGGCCTGCTATTTCAAAAAGAAACCTTGTATTGCCTTAAGCCACCAAAGTGCGGTACTGGCATCCGGAGCGCCTCAACCCAAAAAAGAAGATATCTTTGGTAAATTTATCCTTAAAAATTACGCTCCGGCTACCAACTATTACGGCTTTCATTTTCAGCGCTTTTCTCCTAATACGTTTACACCTGTTATCCGCTCGCAAGTACGGGAACTAACTCCTGCCAATAAAGAACACTATACGGTTTATTTACCCGCTTTCGAAGACGAACTGCTCCTGCAAAAATTATTGTTCTTTCCGGAGGTAAAATGGGAAGTTTTCTCGAAACATAATCGCCAGCCGGTGCGGCATAAAAATATTCAGATCAGACCCATCGACAATGCTTCATTTGTGCAAAGTATGGCCGCCAGTGCCGGGGTACTTTGCGGAGCCGGCTTCGAAACGCCGGCCGAAGCCTTGTACCTACAAAAAAAATTATTAGTAGTGCCCATGAAAAACCAGTACGAGCAGCATTGCAATGCCGCTGCTTTGGCTGCCATGGGCATACCCGTAATTAAAAGCTTGAAAATGAAAAATTTACCGATAATAGCCGAGTGGTTGCAAAACGGCCGGGCTATTCCGGTACATTACCCTGACGAAACGGAAAGCATTATCAATCTTATTTTAAACCAACACGCGGTGCAGGTAAGCCCGTAACAGAAATATTAAGTTAGCGGCCTTGGTTTAACTTGCCAATAACACCACTTAACTAACTACCTTCCTATATTTGCAGCCTGGATTAAACCAGATTGCGCACAAGATTATAAAGAGCGCCGGAGCGGCATGAATAACGAAGCAGAAAAGCAGGATATAATAAATACTTTACATAAAAATGCCTTCGGAAAAGACTTTAAATGGGGCGTTTCTACGGCGGCTTACCAAATAGAAGGAGCGCATAATGCCGACGGAAAAGGGCCGTCTATCTGGGATGAATTTACCCAAAGAAAAGGCAAAGTGCTGCAAGGACACCATGGAAACCATACCTGCGATTTTTATAATCGCCACCCCGGTGACCTGGACCTGATGCAAGCCATGCACATTCCCAATTTCCGGTTTTCATTTTCCTGGTCCAGGATTTTACCGGCTGGCAAAGGGGCTATTAACCCCCAAGGACTGGATTATTACGACCGCCTGCTGGATAACTGTTTAGCCCGCAACATCAATCCCTGGGTCACCCTGTATCATTGGGATTTGCCGGCGGCTTTAGAAAAGCAAGGCGGCTGGACTAACCGGGACATTGTAAATTGGTTTAAAGAATACGTAGCGCTTTGCGCCGTAAAATTTGGTGACCGGATAAAACATTGGATGGTCTTAAACGAGCCGATGGTATTTGTAGGAGCTGGTTATTTTTTAGGCGTGCACGCACCTGGCCGCCGGGGCATTAAATCGTTTTTAGCCGCTACCCACCACGCCGCGTTGTGCCAGGCCGAAGGCGGCCGGGTCCTGAAAGCCCACTTGCCGCACGCCGAAGTGGGCACAACTTTTTCCTGTTCGCACCTGGAACCATATCGTAACCTGGAGCGTGACCGGCAAGCAACCCGCCGGGCTGATGCCCTCTTAAACCGTTTATTTATTGAACCGGCTTTAGGTTTAGGATATCCCATTAAAGATATACCTTACCTGCGCCGGATAACAGATTACTTTGCACCCGGCGACGAAGACCGGTTAGCTTTTGACTTTGATTTTATCGGTATCCAGAACTATACCCGGGAAGTGGTAAAATATTCTTTTTTTGTACCTTTTCTGCAAGCTAAGCTGGTGCCGGCGCCCAAACGCAAGGTGCCCTATACCTCTATGAAATGGGAAGTATACCCGGAAGCCATTTACCACATCCTGCATAAATACAATGCCTACAGTGGTGTGAAGAAAATTGTAATTACCGAAAACGGCGCGGCTTTTCCGGATACCCTTATTAACGGAGAAGTTCAGGATACTTTACGGCAGCAATATTTACAAGATTATTTACAGCAGGTACTCCGGGCAAAGCAGGAAGGAGTAAAAGTAGCGGGTTATTTTGTCTGGTCGTTTACCGATAATTTTGAATGGGCCGAGGGGTATCATCCCCGGTTCGGGTTGGTTTACGTAGACTTTGCGACGCAACAACGCCTTATAAAAGCCTCCGGCCATTGGTACAGTAACTTTTTACAAGCATCCTAAATGGCCTCTTACTAAACCAAAACAAACCGGAGTTTTTCTTGAGAGCACTGGGTGCTCCTGAAATGGTAGCTGTTTCATGGTGGGTAAAACGCCACTCTTTCTCCGCAGGGCTTAACAAATCCTTTATAAAAGCTTAACCTAAGGGGAAGAGCTAATTAAATTGATTGACGTAATTTTGGGCTGTTTAAATTAATTAGAATTATATTATTTTATTAAGGAACGCTATTGAGGGAATGTTTGATTTGCGGGTGTCCGGAAGCAGTTTGCCCATAAGAGTAAATAAAAAATACTAAAATCAACTAACCCTTTATCATGATGGATAATAAAAATAACAGTCGGCTTTTATTGTAAATGGAGGGATCAATTTTTATAATATTCGAAAACTTAGACATTGCGGCGCTCAGCTACGAAGAAGGTATGGATTGTCTTTATTACGTAGATTTCCTTTTAGAAAAAGAAGAGAGCCCGGAGAGCTTTATCAAATATCAATTTATCAAAAATAAGATAGAAGGCCGATTGAAAGAATTAAAAAAAAAATACCGCTACAATTCCTCATCCTTAACCCTTGACCACTTGCCTGTTAATTAAGCGCGTTAATTTTATAAATATAAATCCTGAATAGTAAGTAAGCTTTTTGTTTGCTTTTCCGTTATTCAGGGGAACAATTTTGCAGGAAAACATCATTATAATGGGGTTTTTGCTATAAAAAGATGCAATCCGGACAAACTTTATAAATTCCCATCGTTACAAGATGTAAATTTGCCCTTATTAAGGTTATGGATAGTTTAAAACAAACCCTTTTTGATACTAAGTTTCTCGACTACTGGTTTTACCATTATCACCAATTAGAAGCGTACCTGGCCCAGAAAGAAGAGGGCCAGCTTCTGGAAATGGGCGATATGGATGCGGAACTGGAAAGATGGGTAAGTATCCAAAGCAGACTCAAAAATAAACTTCCGGTTGAACTAAGAAATAAATTAACGGAACTAAATTTTGACTTTGATGAGAAAGGTAATATCTGGGAGCATCGCTACCGGCAATTAACCAGTTTCGTCAAAGCCAACGGTCACCTCATTTTACCTGCTAACGAGGAAAAATATGAAGTTTTAAAGGACTGGTTGCTCCGGCAAATTCAGGATAAAAGTTATTTGTCCGAAAGCCAGGTACAAAAATTAGATTTGCTGGGTGTTAATTGGAATATTCCCACTACCCGTGACCAGAGATGGGAGCAAATGTATTTAAAACTAAAAGAATTCCGGCAAACTTATGGGCATTGCCAGGTGCCGCAAAATTGGGAGCACGACAAAACCCTGGCTAACTGGGTAGGGGTGCAGCGCCGGTTATATGCCGCCAATAAATTACGCCCCGACCGGGAAACAAAGCTGAATAAAATAAACTTTATCTGGCATTTTAGCGCCGTATACGATGCCCAATGGCAGCAATGCTACGAGGCATTAAAAAAGTTTTGCCAGGAGCACGGCCATTGCCGGGTACCCGGAAGTAATAAGCAGTTAACCAGCTGGATTGAAAATCAAAGAACCGCGAAGAAAAACAAAACGCTGTTGGCAGAGCGGGAAACCCAACTAAACGAAATTAATTTTATCTGGAGTTTCAAAGCGATTAAAACTAACTCCTGGAACGAAAAATACCAGCAGTTAAAGGCGTTTAAGCAAAATTATGGTCATTGCTTTGTGCCCGTAAAATACAAAGAAAACCCATCGCTGGGCAATTGGGTGGCTTCGCAAAGAAAACTGGAAGCCATGGGGCAGCTAGCCGAAGATAAAAAACAGTGGTTAACGCAACTAGGGTTTGTGTGGAATCACAATACCCAAAAGCAATTGCAAAATAATTATAACGCGCAGTGGAACCTGAATTTCGAAAGATTAAAAATATACCAGCAGGTGTACGGCTCCTGTCAGGTTTCGCTCAAAATTAATCCGGTGCTGCAGCGCTGGACCAGGTGGCAGCGCAAACTTTTCTACGAAGGTAAGTTATCTGCCGAGCGCTTAGCTAAATTAAACGAAATCAGGTTTCCCTGGAACATTCAGGAAGGTTACTGGATGAAAATGTACCAGGCCTTAACCGATTTTAAGCAACAGTTTGGCCATACGCGGGTACCCCACCAATGGGAGCCAAATAGGCAATTAGCGGCGTGGGTTTACCGCATGAAATTAAATAAGCCCGAACTGACCCCGCAAAAAGTAGAATTATTAAATATGATTAACTTTGACTGGCAGCAGCGCCGCAAAACTGTTGTCTCCTGGGAGTTAATGTATAACCGTTTGCTGCAATTTAAGCACGAATATGGGCATACGCGGGTACCGGTAAAGTGGGCAAAAGATCCGAAACTAGGAAAATGGGTAAGCCGGATGCGGCACGAAAAAGACAACCTCTATCCCGAGCGTATTGCTTCTCTGAACCGGATCGCATTTGATTGGGGTAACTTAAAACAAGCTACAACTAAACATTAACTCCTCCAATTAGTTTAGCATTATGCCTTGTTCCAAATATGCCCTAGGTAGTTTTATTCGGGATAATACGTTTAGATGTTACCCCGAAGCGGCAGGGCTAAGAAAGTTGGATTAGGAAAGGCTACTGTTATTTAGGCACGGGAGGGCAAATAGACAACTCTGATTTTTCCGGTGCTATCCCGGTCCGCTTTTTAATGTAACAGAATGTGCTTATATTTAGGCCGAAAGTAGCTGCTCTAAAGCAAATAATGATAATGATAACCTTTGGTTATTGTTATTTTTCGTACCCTCACGATGTTAAATTTAAAAGATGGCTAAGCAATCGCACAATATTTTATTGGTGGATGATAACCGGACAACCATTAGTTTAAATAAACTATTGATCGAAAAGGTTGATAGTTCAGCGGAGTTACTGACCGCCACAGATGGAAAAGCCGCGCTGGATATTCTTCAGGAATTTGCGCAAGCGGGCACGAAGTTTCCGGATATCATTCTGGTTGATCTTAAAATGCCGGTAATGGATGGCATCGAATTTTTTCGGAAATTTAAGCAATCTTTTGACCCGCAACAGGCTGCAGAAACCAAAATAGTAATGCTAACCACTTCCTTAGACTCGCTTGATCTGAAACAAGCCAAAGATGCCGGTATTGAGTATTATTTGAATAAGCCTTTAACTACCAGTAAGTTAAAAGAAGTAATTGCTTAACTATGGCAGCTCCCTTATCCGGATTAAGCAGAACTACTTAGGTTTAAGTGTTATTAAAATTACGGTAAAGTTATAACCGGCATATTTTATAAAAGCAAAAACGGATGTATGGGAGCAGTATGCCGGATGTGTTCGTTTTTTCTCCGGGCTTCTGCTGCCCTTTTATAATTTAATACTACTGCTGGGCTATTTGGGAGTGGTAACCGGGCAAGCTAACTATTTTTAATTTATTGAGGCTGGGACACTACCGGCACTTATTGTTTTTCTGTTTTATATTTTTGCTAAAAGCTCTTCAAGACAGGGCTATTTATATGGTATGAGAAATTCTGATTCCAATCCGATTAATGTTTCCATTGAAAAAAATTACGATTCTGAATTTTGCGGTTCTATTCCGCTGCATTTGGTTAACTTAATTCAGCCGCATGGCATGTTGCTGGTACTAAACAAAGAGAATCTGGAAATTGTACAAGCCAGCGCCAATGTAGCGCAATGCTTTTCGGTGCCGGTTGAGGAGTTTTTAGAACAACCTTTAGCGACTTACCTGCCCCCGGCGCAATTTGCCGATATTCAGACTAAATTAAGAGACCAGCAAAGCCAGGAGAAAATACCTTTTAGCCTTAATTTTACCGTAAATACCAGCGAAGTAGCATTAACGGCTTTGGTACATCCCCGAGACGAGTACATTCTGATTGAACTGGAAGAAAGTACGCCGCCATCGCCCGAGAATTCTTTTATCGGGCTTTACCAGCAAATTAAATACATAACTTCTTTGCTGAAACAGGCAACCACTACGGCCGAGACCACTCAGTTAATGGCCAACGAAATAAAAAAGTTAACGGGTTTCGACCGGGTACTGGTTTATCAGTTCGATCCGCAGTGGAACGGCAAAGTAATTGCCCAGGCCAAAGAGCCCGATTTAGACGATTACATGGATTTACGTTTCCCAGCTTCGGATGTGCCCAAGCAAGCCCGGGATTTATACTTCCGCAACCCTTACCGCTTAATTCCGACCCGGTCTTACCAGCCGATCGGTTTAATTCCGGTTATTAATCCTTTGTCGCACCGGTTTACCGATTTATCGGATTGTAATTTGCGCAGTGTGGCGGGCGTGCATTTAGAATACTTAGCCAACCTGAATATAATGGCTTCCATGTCGTTGCCCATTATTATCGAGGATAAACTCTGGGGCCTGATTTCGTGCCATCACAAAATACCTAAAAACCCGAGCTACGAAATGCGGTCGGCTTTGGAATTGCTCTCTGGTATTATGTCGGCGCAAGTGGCGGCTAAAGAAAAAGAAGCGGCCATGCTGCTACGGGTACAATTACGTAGCATTCACGCCAAGCTACTGGAGCAATTATACCATCAGGAACAATTTATAGACGGGCTGATGCACGAGGAAACCAATCTGCACGATTTATTAAATCTGTCGGGGGCGGCTGTTATTTACGATGGTAATATCCGGACGAGTGGCACCACGCCTGGCCATCAGGAAATAAAAGAACTTACTTTTTGGTTACGCCGGAACAATTTAGATAAATTATATTGCACGGATACTTTGCCCTTAGTTTATGCCCGGAGCCAGGAATACCAGGAGCAGGCCAGTGGCTTAATTGCCTTGTCTATTAACCCGGAACAAGGAGAATATATTCTGGGTTTCCGGCCCGAAGTGCTGCGAACCATTAAATGGGGCGGCAACCCGAACCAGGCCATCCAAATGGAAGCCGACGGAAAAACCTACCATCCGCGTAATTCTTTTGCCACCTATCAGGAAATAGTAAAGCATACTTCGCTGCCCTGGTTACCCGAAGAAATAGATGCCGCCGAGGCTTTGCGCAGCGCCGTGCTGGAAAAAATTATCAAAGAAAATTATTAAGTAAAGTTTAGCACCTTACGCGTATCCGCCATGCCATCGCCCCAAAATGAAGTAAACCTGCAAGTGGCAGCTCCTGTTATTTTAAAGCAGAAAACCGACCATTATTTAATTGGGGTAGGCGCTTCGGCGGGTGGCCTGGAAGCTATTCATAACCTGTTCGACCATTTTCCGAGCAATTCCAGTTTTTCTTTTGTTATCGTACAGCACTTGTCACCCGACCATAAAAGCCTCATGGCGGAGCTTTTATCCAAGCACACCCAGATGCAGGTGCAGGAAGCTGAAGATAACATGCGCACCAAGCCCAACTGCATTTACGTGCTGCCCAGCGGTAAGCAGCTAACTATTAAAAGAGGCCGGTTGCATTTAACCGAAAAATTGCGCAACCGCGAACCTAATTTTGCCATCGATGTTTTTTTTGAATCACTGGCCAAAGACCGGGGCCGCCTTGCTATTGGTATTATCTTATCGGGTACGGGCACCGATGGCACCAAAGGCAGCAGAGCTATAAAAGAAGCGGGCGGCATGGTAGTAGTGCAGGACCCCGGCACGGCCAAGTTCGATGGCATGCCTAAAAGTGCTTTAGATGCGGGTTTTGTGGATTATGTTTTATCTCCGGATTTAATGCCCCACGAAATAATAGAGTACGCCCGGCAAATTCCGCTGGTGAAAACGTTGACCGAAATACCGGTTGATGGTAAAAAGCACCGGCTATTAAAAGAAATACTGGATTTAATTTGCACCCAGACCAAAACTGATTTTACCGATTACAAAGAACCTACTATTTACCGCCGCATCAACAAACGGATGGACCATGTAAAGGTAAATACTTTAGAGGATTACCTGAATTACTTACATGCCAACCCCGCCGAAATAAAACTGTTGTGCGGAGAGTTTTTGATTGGCGTAACAAAATTCTTCCGGGATACCGAAGCCTTCGATTTCCTGAAAAATGAGGTGTTGCCCCAAATTATGGCGCGCAAAGCAAAAGAAGAAACCGTGAAGGTGTGGGTGGCTGCCTGCAGTTCCGGCGAAGAAGCTTATTCTTTGGCCATGTTGTTCTGGGAATGTTGTGCCGCTAACCAGCGCGAACCACTGGTAAAAATATTTGCTACGGATATTGATCAGCGGGCCATTGATAAAGCCGCCAAAGGTATTTATCCGGCTTCTATTGTTAAAGATGTTTCACCCGAAAGATTAGCCCGTTTTTTTTACCAGAAAGGAAATAAATACATTATTAATGCCGATATCCGGAAAATGGTAGTTTTTGCCCGCCACGATTTGCAAAAAGACCCGCCTTTTAGCAAGCTGGATATGATTACCTGTCGCAACATGCTGATTTATTTAAATCCGAATCTGCAGAAAAAGGTAATGGCCATTTTCCCGTACGCTTTAAATCTAAACGGTTACTTATTCCTGGGGCCCAGCGAGCAAATCGGGGATATAAAGCCTTTTTTTATTGAAGAAAACCGCAAATGGAAACTATACCGCAAAGTAAAGGAAAGCACCCGGGCCCAGCTTAATTATGGCGTAAGTGATTATAAGCCCGCTTTAGGCGCACCAACACATCTGCTGGGTAAAAATGCGCCTATTTCGCAGTTCAACGAATCGTTTATGGATACCGTGGCCGATAATTTTAGATTAACCGGTTTGTATATTGATGAAAATTACCAGTTGCTACACGGCATTGGCGATATAAACCGGTTTTTAAAATTCCCGAATAAGCGCCTGCAGTTTAACCTCTTAAAAGTTGTACCAAAAGAACTGGCCGTTATATTAAGTGTCGATATCCGGAAAGTACTGCGGCATAATCAGGAAGTTGAAACCCGCCAGGTAGTGTTAAAGCTGGGCAAGAAAAACCAACTGGTGCAAGTAACTGTTAAACCGGTAGAACTGGAAAAAAATCAGTCGCCGGTGATATTGGTATTGCTACAGGAAGTTGGGCAAACCACGCCGGCAGTTATGCCAACTGAAGCCTTGCCTATAACCGAGCCGGATTTATACCGCCAACTGACGGCCTTGGAACTGGAGTTAAAGGATGCCCAGGATAGCCTGCACCTAACCGTAGAAGATTTAAGCACTTCTAACGAAGAGCTGCAATCCACGAACGAAGAACTCATGTCTTCGAACGAAGAATTGCAAAGCTCTAACGAAGAAATGCAATCTTTAAACGAAGAACTGCACACCGTAAACTCCGAACACCAGCTAAAAATAAAAGAACTGCAAGAGCTTAACGAAGATTTAGATAATTATATCCGCAGCTCTAATATTGCCCAGCTTTTCTTAGATCATCACCTGGTTATCCGCAAATTTACGCCCACGGTAAAAAATCTAATTAATATTATTGATAGTGATTTAGGCCGACCCATTCACCATTTATCCCATAACCTGCGTTATCCGGATTTTCTGGAAGATATAAAAAAGGTAAATAACCAATCGGTAGAGGTAGAGCAGGAAATTGAGACCTCGAACGGTAAATATTTTCTGTTGCGCATTATTCCGTACCTGAAACACGACGGCAACAAAGACGGCGTGGTACTTAGCTTTGTGGAAGTAACCACCCTCAAAACGTTGAGTAATGCGGTACAAGGCGTTTTAAATAGCTCGTTCAATAATATCATGGCTTTTCAGGCCATTAGGGACGAGAAAAACAGCATTGTTGATTTTTGCTGGCTTTTACTTAATAAGAAAGCCGAAGAACTCATCCGTAAATCGCAGGCCCAACTTATAAATACCAGTATTTTAGACGATATGCCCTTCTTAAAAAAGAACGGCCTGTTCCGGAAGTTTGTAGATGTAGTAGAGACGGGAAAAAACCTGCACCTGGAGCAACACCTAGAGGTAAACGGTAAAAAAGACTGGTACGAAATTTCCGGAGTTAAAATGGGCAATGGTTTAACCATTACCATGGCAGAAATTACCCAGAAAAAAAGCAGCGAAGAAAAAATACTGTTGGCTTACGAAGACCTGAAAAGGGCCGAAGGCGAACTAATTAAGCTGAACAACAAATTAGAAGAGCGGGTAGCCGAACGGACCCAGGAGCTAACCGCCAGCGAAGAGCGTTTTAGGTTGGTATCGATGGCTACGAACGATGTGGTTTGGGATTGGGATCTGGTAGCGAACGAAATCTGGTGGAGCGAGACGTTAGAAGGTATGTTGGGTTATCCCGTGAGCCAGATGGAAAAGGGAATTAACAGTTGGCTGAATAAAGTGCATCCGGATGACCGGGCGAAAATAAGAAAAGGCATTAACCAGGCTATTAACCAAGGCAAAGACCAGTGGACCGACGAATACAGCATTGCGCGAGCCGATGGTACTTACGCTTTTGTTTTTAACCGGGCTTATATTTTACACAACGAATACAAAATACCATACCGGGTTTTAGGTTCGTTTGTTGATCTAACGGATTTAAAACTCGCCCAGGAAAAGCTGCAAAACACCAACGAACATTTGCTCCGGGTAATAGAAGACCTGGATACGTTTGTGTACATGGCTTCGCACGATTTAAAATCGCCGGTACTAAACGTAGAAGGGCTGGTGTTGTTGTTGGAAGAAGAAATTTTGGCTTCGGATAGTATTACGGAAGAATCTACTAAGCCCATATTTACTTTGATTAAAGATTCAATGCATGCTTTTAAAACCGTAATTGATGATTTAACCGATATTGCCAAAGTACAACGCGATGTGGACGGAGAAGCCGAGCTGGTTGACTTAAACGATATGCTGCGAAAAGTACGGGCTAATATTCAGGATTTATTAGCCGAAGATTCAGTACAGTTTACGATTGATTTTCAGGTTACTCAAATTAATTTTTCGCGCAAAAACTTATACAGCATTCTATACAACCTGATCAGCAACGCCATTAAATACCGTTCGCCGGACCGCAAACCGCAAATTACGCTTAAAACAGAACGCCAGGAGAAATTCGTAATACTAACCGTTGCGGATAACGGTCTAGGTGTAAGTGAAGATAACCTCACGAAAATGTTTGCTTTGTTCAGGCGTTTTCACTCGCACGTAAGCGGCACCGGCATGGGTCTGTACATTGTAAAACGAATGATAGATAACGCCGGCGGTAAAATTGAAGTAGCTAGCGAAGAAGGAGTAGGTACAACTTTTAAATTAACTTTTAAAGATAGTAAATAGTTTGCTTAAAGTTGTAAAGTCTGCTTGACTCAATACTCCAACGCCTATAGAGAACGTCATAACTTATCGGAATTAAATATTTCCGAAAAAGGTAACTTATTTCCCCGCCTAAGTTTAGGCGGGGTTAGGGGCGGTTGTTTTTCTAAGATTAATTTCTGACAAGTTCTGTCGCGATCTATATAAAAGATTTAATATACCTAAGATAATTTATAAATGTTTGGTACAGTTGCAAATTTTTACTAAAACTATTGTAGCCAAAAGTTTTTAAACCAACCATCCATAAAAGCTTCTTTTTTAGGTATTATGCTAACAGGCCTTATTTAGTCCGTAAACAGCAAGTAAACTAAAATTAATAGCTGGTGCGCAAATTATTACTTCGGGCCAAATAATTTCTGAACTGCACCGGATAGCTATAGATAAAAAGCAGTAAGCCACTTTTTACTAAAGTTAAATTGTATCACCAAAATAAATAATTATGAATTATTCAGATTATATTCTGTTTCAGTCGTAAACACCTATAAGCTGCTACCTTATAAGAAGGTACTATTTTAATTTTATTCCAATTCGGGGTTTGCACCAATTTTAAATACTTACTGCGCTTTAAACGGGCAAATGTTACCAAATCCCCTTCCCGGGATTAGAAAGGGAAGGATTCCACTTCAAAATCTACAATCACCTTTAATCTAGATCTATGTTGCCAGAAAATGCTGTTATTACCTTAGATGACGTTAAAAAAGAAATATTAGAATTTTGTTTAGAGCCCCGTAGCCGCTTCGATATCTTAGAAAATATTCAGGTAGAACTTACGCCGGATAATTACAATAAATTTGTTAAACGATTACTGGATCAACGGTATATTATATCGGATATATTAGTAATACGCAGTGCGAATAAACAAAAATTTGTTATTACCCAAAAAGGCCTAAACTACTTAAAGGCAATTTCTTAGTGGTTTACCGCCCCTTAAAAAGAGGTAGTATATTTTATTTCAGACTGTTTTCAAGATTACAGGCGGCACTTGACCGTAATTAGTAACTATCTGTTTATTAAATGAATGCTCTGCTTTTATAAATGGTGAGCATATAAATAATCCTTTATCCTTGATTGAATTAGCTGTAGCAGCATTGCCAATGCTCCTTCCAAAGCTGCTCTAATTGCAGCATTCCCATCTTTCCCTTCACGGCTGATATTATAAAAGATTAAATCTTTTGTATTTATAATGAATCAATACGTATAAATCCGCGTTGTAAATACGTTGCTGCTTTACATCATCAGTAAAAAAACTTATATTTAAAGTTTGGTTGTTAAAAGCAACAAAGCTGATAGCTTTTTTAAGATATTGGTTACAGTATTATTCTTTCTGCTTATTAATATAATAACTAATATTTTATGTCATCTAAAATTAAATTTACCAATACCCATAAATCTGCTTTCTATGCTACTACCCGGCAACGGGTAGATACTTATTTTAAAGAAAACAAAATTTCTAAATACGCCAATAAGGCCATGTGGGGCAAAGCCATTTTGTACCTAACATCTTTCCTGGTACTTTATGCACTTATTATATCTAACAGCTTTGGTATCTGGACAATGTTTGGCTTAGCTTTGTTACTGGGCGTATGTAGTGCTTTTATTGGATTTAATATTTGCCATGATGCCATACACGGCTCTTTTTCGGCCAACCAAAACGTTAATAAATTTTTTAGCTTTGTTTTTAATTTAATCGGGGCGAGTCCTTACATGTGGAGCATTTCCCATAACGTGGTGCACCATACTTATACCAACATTCCCGGCCACGACGAAGACATTGAAGTAGCGCCGGGTTTAATCCGGATTTCGGAAGAAGAGAAAGTAAATAAAATACAACGTTTTCAGCATTTATACGCTTTTGGCTTGTATAGCCTGGCTTCTCTTTCGTGGGTTTTAAGAAAAGATTTTATCAAGTTTTTTCAGAAGAAAATAGGAGAACATCCAACTCCCAATCACCCTAAACGCGAGTATTTTAATTTATTCTTTTACAAAGCTATTTATTATACATTATTTATTGTAGTGCCTTTACTGGTACTGGATATAACCTGGTGGCAATTCATAATTGGCTTTGTTTCTTTGCACCTAGCCGAAGGACTGGTAATGGGTTTAGTATTTCAACTGGCTCACGTGGTAGAAGGTACCGAGTTTCCCATGCCCAATGAAGAAGGTAACCTCGAAGAAGCCTGGGCCGATCACCAGATGCGCACCACCGCTAATTTTGCTACTAAAAGCAAATTGGCCAGCTTTTTATTGGGAGGCCTGAACCGGCAAATTGAACACCATCTTTTCCCCAAGGTTTGCCATATTCACTACCCAACTATTTCCAAAATAGTAAAACAAACGGCTCACGAGTTTAACCTTCCTTACATTGAAAGTCCAACCTTTGTGTCGGCTTTAAAATCGCATTACCGCATGCTTAAAAAGCTGGGTAAAGAAGCTTATAAACAACAAACCCAATTAATGCCGACAATTGGGTAAGTAACATTAGGGTATTTTATTGGCTGCGTAAATAGAGAATTACTTATTATTACGCATTTACCTATGCTTACCTATTAGGTTTAAACTAATAAAAAGTTCAGAAAAAAGGTTCTGTTGCCAACAGAACCTTTTTTTTATGCGCTATCGGTTCTACAAATTTTCCAGCCGCAAGTTTATCAACTAAGCGATACTGCAGGCGTACACTAACTAATATTCCGTGCACTCATTTTTCATGGCAAATTTATTACCTTTTTAATAAATACTGGATTGTAGTTGGTTAATCGCTTTTCTTTTCACAAGTGCTGCAAAAGCTTGAACCACGCGATAATAGAGGCTTATTCTGTACTTGTGTAGGGTAAACTCCGGTGGGCCCAACTATTACTTAAGCTAATAAATTCGTAATGCTCTATCTTTACATCATGAATAACACAACCTAAACAGCAAAGAATAGTAAAACCAAATTATTTTATATCACTTATTGTAGTTGACCTCTACACTTAAGTATGGCAAGGCAGGTAATGGCATATTATTTATCGTAAGAAATATATGAGAAAAGAAATTATAGTTATTGGAGGTGGTTTTGCGGGAATAAACTTTGTGCAGAACCTGGCAAATAAAGAAGCATTTCATGTTACGTTAGTCGATGTAAACAACTATAACTTTTTCCCGCCTTTGCTTTACCAGGTAGCTACCGGATTTCTGGAAACTTCTAATATCAGTTATCCTTTCCGTAAATTATTGCAAGGAAAAAGCAATGTTAATTTCCGGTTGGGTGAACTACAAAGAATTAATGCCGCCGAAAACAAGGTCATATTATCTACCGGGGAGTTAAGCTACGATTACCTGGTAATGGCTACCGGTACCGAAACCAACTATTTCGGTAATAAAAACATCGAGCGGAATGCTTTGCCCATGAAAACCGTAAACGATGCCATTCATTTACGCAATTTCCTGTTATCTAAATTAGAAGAAGCAACTTTGTTACCTTCAAAAGCCGAGCGGGAGAAATATACCACCATTGTGGTGGCGGGTGGCGGCCCTACCGGCGTGGAATTAGCGGGTATGCTGGCCGAAATGCGCCGGGACATTGTACGAAAAGATTATCCTGAATTTACGAGTGGCAAAGCACCTATTTACCTGGTAGATGGTGGCCCGAAGGTATTGGCGCCCATGAGCGAAGAATCGCAAAAATATACTTACGAAACCCTGCTGAACTTGGGCGTAGAAGTGAAACTAAATAAACTGGTGAAAGATTACGTAGATAATATCATAACTTTTGCCGATGGCGATCAGATTTACACCAATATATTAATCTGGGCGGCGGGCGTGACTTCTAAGGTTTTCGAAGGCATTCCGAAGGAAAGTTACGGCCGCGGCCGGCGCTTGTTAGTGAACGAATATAACCAGGTAACTGGTACCACTAATATTTTTGCCCTGGGCGATACCTGCCTTCAAACCACCGATCCGGGTTTCCCGCAGGGGCACCCGCAGGTAGCGCAAGTAGCTATTCAGCAGGGGGAAAACCTGGCCAAGAACTTAATTGCGCAAACCGAGAACAAAGCGCTCCAACCTTTTACTTACCAAGACCGGGGATCGATGGCTATTATTGGCCGCAATAAAGCAGTAGCGGATTTTCCGAAGCCTAAAATGCACTTTAAAGGTTTTATTGCCTGGTTAATGTGGATCTTCATCCACCTTATTTCCCTGATTAACTACCGCAACCGTTTTAAAACCCTTTTTAACTGGATGGGAACCTACTTCACTAAAGACCAATCATTACGCATGATTATTCGGCCGGAGACCAAACCAGTTGAGCAGAATAACACCATTTAGTTTTACCTTTTTTATAATATAAATTACATATTAATTCTCCTGAATATAAAGTAAAAACAAAAATGTTAGGGAAAGTATTCTAGGCTGCTCGGTATAAAAAGTTTATATAGTAAATCAATTATAGTAAATCAATTCTTACCTCAAAAAAAAGTCCTGCCGTATTTACGGCAGGACTTTTTTTTAACAGGTAAAATAAATCTATTCGGCTATTACCCGGAAACGTACCTGGTGTTTTACTTCTTTGTGTAAAACAATAGAAGCTGTGTAATCACCCGCAGACTTAACTTCCTGGTCAAAAGAAATTTTCTTGCGATCTACTTCAATACCTTTCGCGCGTAGCGCATCTGATAATTGAGTAGTAGTAACCGCACCGAAAATTCTACCGCTTTCGCCAACTTTGGCCGGCAAGTCCAGTACCATGTCACCAATTTGGTCGGCAATGGCTTGGGCGTCCAATTTCACTTTCTCGGCTTTATGTGAGGCCTGACGAATGTTTTCGGCAACTACTTTTTTGTTTGATTTATCTGCTACCACCGCAATGCCTTGGGGTATCAGGTAATTACGACCGTAACCTGGTTTTACGTCTACAATATCGTTTTTAAAGCCTAAGCCTTTTACGTCGTCTTTTAAAATAACTTCCATTGTGCTGCCTCCTTATTTTAATGAATCGGTTACGTACGGCAATATGGCCAAATGACGAGCCCGAGCAACGGCCTGAGCCACCCGGCGCTGAAATTTCAGGCTGGTACCGGTTAAGCGACGCGGAAGAACTTTTCCTTGCTCGTTTACAAACTTAAGTAAGAAATTACCGTCTTTGTAATCAATGTACTGAATACCATTTTTCTTAAAACGGCAGTATTTTTTGCGAGTATCCTGCTTGTGGATTTTTTCGTTAACTAAACTCATGATACTTGTGCCTCCTTTTCTCTTTTAGCAGCTTTTTGCTGATTCATTTCACCATTTCTGCGGCGCTGGTTATAAGATACCGCATGTTTGTCGAGTACAGTGGTTAGAAACCGTACTACTTTTTCATCCCGGCGATAAGCAATTTCCAACGGGTCCACAACGGTACCCGGAGCGGTAAATTCCATGAGTACATAAAAACCGGTTGATTTTTTCTCAATCGGGTAAGCCAGTTTCCGCAGGCCCCAATTCTCTTCATGAATAATGTCGGCGCCATTTTCCTTAAGCACCTGTCTGAACTTCTCGACCGTTTCTCCTACCTGGGCCTCGTTGAGCAACGGGGTCAGGATAAAGACCGTTTCATAATTTTTTAATTCCATTAGGTTGTCGAATTGTATAAAAATTTAATTAAGGCCGCAAAGATACAAATAAAAGTTTGAGATACAAGTTGATAATAGATGAAAAGCCGGTAAAGCTTAGAGTTTGCTATAATACATTCGGCTACCTGGAACAGCTTTCGCTAATTTTTCCATTTCTAAAAAAATTACATTATTTAATTTATGGAAAACTCCCGTATAATATTGGATTACGCCAAAAACGTCCCCGTCTTTAGAGCCGAATCGGTAATCACCAGAAAATTGTAGCCTGGTACCCGGCGTTTCCTTAATATAAACCTGAATGCGAAAGAGAGCATTGCTGGGCTCAGCAGAAGTTTTGTTAGCCACGAGGCTGAGTAATTCCGGATCATACCTTTGAATGATATAACCTCGCTCTTGCATCAGTAAAGCAACCTGTTTTAAAGCCTCTACAGATTTAAGTTCGCTTTCCACAATAATCAAGTCCGCATTCTTGAAAGGTTCGGCGGCATCTTGCGCTAAAATTATGAAAGGGAACAGGAGCAAAATTAAAAGTAGGAGCTTTTTCATAATAGGGAAATTTTTTAAAAAAGTACAGCTTACCAATTAAATAACCGGCATGTTTAGGTAAACTTATTTACCAATCTATAGCAAACTAAGAGTTGGGCTGTAATAGAAATTAGGCGGCAAAAATTGCACCGAATCAAACGCTGAAGTTAATGTGATGGCTTTTTTTACTTGAAATTTTGGTAGTAGTCCTGAAATATTTTGCGCCATATACGTAAAAACCGGGGTTTTTAGAAAGTATTTACTTAAATTTAGGGTAACCGCTTGTCTACATGAGCATCTAAGCATTACCTTGTAACACTTAAATCTAACTTATAACATATCAATCTAAATAGTAAACAACTACTTAGCCCCTTGAAACGGGTTCAAGTCTGTCATTTACCTATTTCGATACCCATAAAATTTATAATATAATTTTAATTTAAAACATTTCTAAATAGAGTTGATTTTAGGGGTAAAATATTAATAGTCAATAAATTATAGTGAAATTGTATGCTAACCAAATTAGTAGTCTAAAAATATGAGATATTATGTTTGAATAATAAGATTCGCATAGTAGATTTGTGCCCGAAATGTAGTTTCACCATACTAAAAAGCGATCTAAATGATGATTAGCTGTAAATTCAATAAATTATACCTATTTAGTTTAACCTTACTTTTTTCATTCCTAACCGTTTTCTCTTCTTTTGCCCAAGGCGATGAGGCTATCACCAGTAAAGATGGTGTAACGCCCGGAGGAGCTGAGGCCGGAGGAGATGCAGCCGTAGAAGCAGGCGGAACGTTGTTTAAAAACAACTGTGCCATGTGCCACGCCATTAACGAAAAGGTGGTAGGGCCGGCCTTGCGCGATGTGAGCAAAAAGCATAAGCTGCCGTGGCTGATTAACTGGATCCGGAACTCCAGTAAAATGGTGCAGGCTGGTGATGAGTACGCCGTTAAAATTTTTAACGAGTACGACAAGCAGCAAATGCCTTCTTTTAACTTATCGGATGAAGAAATAACTTCGATAGTTTCTTATCTGGATGCTGAAAGCTCAGCAGCAGTAGCACCCACGGCTCCAACCGGTGGACCGGCTAATAACCAAGTAGCAACGGGTGCCACTGACGGCCCCGGCGGCGATAGTCTGGGTGGTGCCGGCAGTTACATGAATATAATCCTGATTGCTTTGATTGTAATATTAATCGTGATGGTGATTGTATTACTGATTATTGCCAACCTGATGAAAGATTACCTGCGGGGTAAAAAAGATTTGGATGGGAACGAACTGGAGCTTGTTAACCAGCGTTGGGATTTCTCTAAAGTTTATAAATCCCGGGCAATACAAGTAATTGTGGGCTTAATTTTCTTCTGCGTTATCATGGATATTGCCATTGAGAAAACCTACGAAGTTGGTTTGCAGCAAGGTTACCAGCCTACGCAACCCATTGCTTTCTCGCATAAATTACACGCCGGCGAACACCAAATCAATTGTAATTATTGCCACACCAGTGTATACAAGAGCAAGAGCGCCAATATTCCTTCGGCTAACATCTGTATGAATTGCCATAGCCAGATTCAGAAAGAATCGCCGGAGATAAAGAAAATATACACGGCTATTGAAAAGAACCGGCCAATAGAATGGGTACGGGTGCATAACCTGCCCGAATTGGCTTACTTTAACCACTCGCAACACACCAAAGTAGGAGGGGTAGAATGCCAAACTTGTCACGGACCAGTTGAAACAATGAATGTCATGTATCAATACTCCCCACTAACCATGGGCTGGTGTATAAACTGCCACCGCGAGACACCATTGAACACACAGGGAAATGCTTATTACGATAACCTGGTAAAGCTGCATGATACGGCTAATAAAGGAGCAGCCTTTACGGTATCATCTAACGGCGGTACAGAGTGTTCTAAGTGTCATTATTAAAATTATATTTTTACCAAGCATCTGAGTTTTCTATCCATAATATGCAAGACAAAATAAAATACTGGAAAGGGCTGGAAGAGCTCGAAAACACTCCGGAATTTATTAAAAATTCACAAAACGAATTTGCGGAGTTCCTGCCGGTAAAAGAAAAAAGCAGACCGAACACGGATAAAGAAGTAGCTCCCCGCCGCGATTTCCTGAAATTAATGGGATTTAGCTTAGCCGCTGCCACTTTAGCTTCCTGCGAAGCGCCCGTTCGGAAAGCCATTCCATATCTGAATAAACCTGAAGAAGTTGATCCGGGCATTCCAAACTGGTATGCATCAACTTACTTTGTTGATGGTGATTATAATAGCATTTTAGTAAAAACCCGGGAAGGCCGACCAATTAAAGTGGAAGGTAATCCCTTATCGGCTCTAACCAAAGGTGGTCTGAGCCCACGTGGCCAAGCTTCCGTATTAAGTTTATACGATACTACCCGGCTAAAAGGGCCAATGGCAAAAAAAGGTGACCGGCACTTTGATATTACCTGGGAAGATGTTGATCAGCAGATTGCTGCGAAGTTAGGCGGCGTGAGAGGTAAAGTAGTGGTATTATCCAATACTATTATCAGCCCTACTACCAAACAAGTAATCCGGGAGTTTGGCGCTAGATTCCCGTCTTTCGAACACGTTGTATACGATCCGTATTCTGCTTCGGCTCTAATTAAAGCCAACGGTGGAGTGGTACCGGGTTACGATTTTAGTAAAGCTAAAACTATTGTTTCTTTCGGAGCTGATTTCCTGGGAGCCTGGCTGTCGCAGGTGGAATTTGCGAAGCAGTACATTACCAACCGGAAAGTAACCAAAGAAAACCCGAATATGTCGCGGCATTACCAGTTTGAGTCTGAGTTCAGCATGACTGGTGCTAATGCAGATGTACGGGTGCCGATTAAACCATCTGAAGAAGGCTTAGCCGTAGCGGCACTTTATAACCGCATAGCTGGTGGCGCAGGCGGACAAGCCATTAATACCCCGGCTTTTGCCCAATCAAAACAAATAGATGCTGCCGCCCGGGAATTATTAGCCAGTCGTGGGGCTGCGTTAGTGGTTTCGGGTTCCAACGATATTGCCGTACAAACCATTGTGCGTGAGATAAACCGGTTGCTGGGCAGCGAAGGAACTACCATTAACCCGGCTGCTCCTATTTACACGAAACAAGGCGATGATACCCAAATGATTCGCTTTGTAAACGAGATGAATGCTGGTACAGTAGGAGCTGTCATTTTTTACAATGCTAATCCGGTTTATAACCATCCTTTAGCTAATCAGGTAAAATCAGGCTTGCAAAAAGTAGGCGTTAAGATTTCGTTTGCCGACAGAATAGACGAGACAGCCGCTTTAGTGGAGTATATCACTCCGGATCATAACCAGTTTGAATCCTGGAATGATTACGAGCCCAGAAGAGGTTTCCTGAGTTTATCCCAACCTACCATTCAGCCGTTATTCAATACCCGCCAAGCCCAGGATAGCCTGTTAGTCTGGACCGGTAATAATACTAACTATTACGATTACCTGCGCAATTCCTGGCGTTCTCGGGTAGCTGGAGGTGACTTCGATGCAGCCTGGGACAAAGCGGTACACGATGGCGTTCTTAATAATGTAACCAGCACGGGACAAATAACTACTGCTACAGCCGCCCCTATGACCGTTGCTGGTGCGTCCGTGTCTATCAATAATACCGCCAGAGCCGCTAACAATGGTATTGAGCTAAAGGTATATCAGAAATCTACCATAGGTACCGGTTTAGAAGCAAATAACCCTTGGTTACAGGAATTACACGACCCCATTACCAAAGCAACCTGGGGAAACTATATTTCCATTCCTCGCTCCATGGCCGTAGAAATGGAAATTGCACAAAATGATATTGTGCGGGTAACAACCCGCAACGGAGTTACTATAGAGTTACCGGCTTTGGTACAACCTGGGCAGGCCCGTAATACCGTAGCCATTGCTATTGGTTACGGCCGTACGCATGCTGGTCCGGTTGCTAATAACGTTGGGGCCAATGCTTATCCGTTAGCAACAACTACTCCAAACGGCATTTTATTTTCTAATGCTGTACAGAAAATTGAGAAAACCGGCGCCGATAATCCAATTGCCCAAACCCAAACCCACCATACTATTATGGATCGTTTGGTGGTGCAGGAAGCTTCGCTGGCTAATTACCGCAAAAACCCGAAAGAAGTAACCGAATACGTAAAAATTGCCACTCCCGAAGGACCGCAAACGCCGGCTAAAGTTTCGTTATGGCAGGACTATGAATATAAGAATCACCATTGGGGTATGGTTATCGACCTGAACTCCTGTATTGGTTGCGGTTCTTGTGTGGTAGGTTGTATTTCGGAAAATAATACCCCGATTGTGGGTAAGCAGGAAGTACTGAATCGCCGGGAAATGACCTGGTTGCGTATTGACCGTTATTACAGCAGCGATACCCATAAAGAAACTTCCGATTTAGGCACCGTTGCTACCTATAAGGCGATGGAAGAACCTTCGGATAATCCGCAGGTAGTATTCCAGCCTATGCTGTGCCAACACTGTAATCACGCGCCTTGCGAAACGGTTTGTCCGGTACTGGCAACTACCCACAGCACCGAAGGTTTAAACCAAATGACCTATAACCGCTGCGTTGGTACCCGTTACTGTGCCAACAACTGCCCGTACAAAGTGCGTCGTTTCAATTGGTTTTCTTACAATGATAACGAGAAATTTGCCGTACAAAACTTCCAGCAAAACACAGATCTGGGCCGAATGGTCTTAAATCCGGATGTAACGGTAAGAGCGCGGGGCGTTATTGAAAAATGTTCTTTCTGCGTGCAACGGATACAATTAGGTAAACTGGAAGCTAAAAAAGATAAGCGCCGGCCGCAGGATGGGGAAATTGTAACCGCTTGTGCCCAGTCCTGCCCAACTAACGCCATTATATTTGGAGATATGAAGGATCCGAATAGCCAGGTATCACAAATATTGAAACGTGAAAATGGTGAAAGAGCTTTCCACGTATTGGAGGAGTTAAATACGCAGCCGAACGTGACCTATTTAACTAAGATTAGAAATAACATCGCTTAATTTAGTAGAAAGCCTTGGGCTGGAATTAGAAACAATAATTATAGAATAAATTATGCAACATGTATCTCCGGTTAGGGAACCGTTAGTAACAGGAGGAAAAACCTACCATGACATCACCGAAGATGTCAGCCGTCAGGTAGAAGCAAAACCCAATATTCGCTGGGCCATTGCTTTGGCAGTAGCTTTATTTTTCCTGGGTATATTTATATATTCTGTATACCGGACCTTATGGTACGGAATAGGTGAGTGGGGTCTGAACAAAACTGTAGACTGGGCCTGGGATATTACCAACTTTGTGTGGTGGGTAGGTATCGGCCACGCGGGTACCCTTATTTCGGCCGTATTGTTATTATTCCGCCAAAAATGGAGAAGTTCTATTAACCGGGCGGCGGAAGCAATGACCATCTTTGCGGTAATCTGCGCGGCCATGTTCCCGGTATTGCACATGGGCCGTCCGTGGTTAGCTTATTGGGTATTGCCTTTACCTAATACTTACGGTTCGTTATGGGCTAATTTTAACTCCCCTTTATTATGGGACGTATTTGCGATCAGTACCTACTTTACCGTATCCTTGGTGTTCTGGTATTTAGGACTGGTGCCGGATTTTGCTACTATCCGGGATAGAGCAACCGGACCAATTGCCCGCCGTGCTTACGCTTTATTGAGCTTAGGCTGGACCGGATCTGCCAAACACTGGTCGCGTTACGAAACTGTATCTTTAATATTAGCGGGTGTTTCGACCCCGCTGGTACTTTCGGTACACACTATTGTATCCATGGACTTTGCAACTTCGGTAATTCCGGGTTGGCATACCACTATTTTCCCGCCGTACTTTGTGGCCGGTGCGATTTTCTCGGGTTTTGCGATGGTGTTAACGCTCATGCTGATTACCCGGGATGTGTTCCGGTTGAAAGATTACATTACCCTGGAGCACATTGAATCCATGAACAAAATTATAATTGTGACGGGTTCGATAGTTGGGGTAGCTTATATTACCGAGTTCTTTATAGCCTGGTATTCGGGCGTAGAATACGAACAATACGCTTTTATCAACCGGGCAACCGGTCCTTACTGGTGGGCATACTGGTCTATGATGACGTGTAATGTTATTACGCCGCAGCTTTTCTGGTTCCGGAAAATCAGAAGAAGTGTGGTTGCTACTTTCATTATTTCTATATTCGTAAATATTGGTATGTGGTTCGAACGGTTTGTAATTATTGTTACTTCCTTGCACCGCGACTATTTACCTTCGAGCTGGGTTATGTTTTCCCCATCCATCATCGACGTAGGTATTTATGTAGGCACCTTAGGCTTGTTTTTTACTTTATTCCTGTTATTCGCCAAGTATTTCCCGGTAGTTAACATGTTTGAAGTTAAAACTATTCTGAAATCATCATCTGGCGTACCGCATACCCACCACCCAGATACCATGCACGCCCATTCACCAAACAATCACAGTTACGATGACAAATAAAAAATACATACTTGGCGTTTACGATGATGAAGATGTACTGCTTCAGGCCATCGAAAGAATACGGGAAGCAGGTACCAAGATATACACAGTTTTTTCTCCTTATCCGGTGCATGGTATTGACGATGCGTTAGGAATAGAAAGATCACGTTTACCCATAGCCGCCTTTTTATACGGTTTAACCGGGTTAGCTTTTGCATTGTGGATGCAAATTTATATGCTGGGATTTGACTGGCCTATGATTATTGGTGGTAAGCCCCACATTGCTTTGCCCGCATTTATACCGGTCAGTTTTGAGTTAACAGTATTCTTTACAGCGCACGGCATGGTTATAACCTTTTTGATTGTTTGTGGATTATATCCGCGCATGAAAGTGCCGGTATTAGACGTACGCTCCACCGATGATAAATTTATAATGGCCATTGAGGTAAAAGAAGGTGTTACGGATCTGAATAAAATTAATACTTTGCTTCGCGATAATGGTGCCATTGAAGTTAACGAGAAGGAGGTAACAGCATAATGAATAATCTAATAAAAATCGGAACGAAAGCTTCCTTGTTTATTTTTGCTTCAGCTTTGGTGTATTCCTGTACGCCCGACCCCAATGATCCCGGTACGCAATATGCGCCGCAGATGTACGATGACATGGCCTACGAGCCGCTTAAACAAACCGACAGGAATACTGTAAACCCGTCAGGCATGAATATGCGGGTGCCCGCGCTGGGTACTATTCCCCGGGGAAAGTTATCTTATTACAATCATATACCCAAAGAAGCTGCGGAAGAGGCTGGTACCCGTTTAACGAATCCTTTAAGAGCTACCCAGGAAAACATAGATGAAGGCCAGGTATTATACAGCCGGTTTTGTTCTCCTTGCCACGGTGCAGAAGGGCAGGGCGACGGTTTGGTGGGCCAGAAATTTAAAGGAGTGGCTAATCTTACACAAGGCAGGTATTTAGAATTACCCCAAGGGCATATTTACCATGTTATTACGTATGGCCGCGGACGGATGATGCCGCACGGTACGCAGGTGAATCCGGAAGAACGCTGGAAAATTGCTATGTACGTGAAAAATGTACTGCAAGGACAGGGCGAAGTAGAAACCCCGGATGTACCAAATGTAGATCAACCTGACGGCTCCAGTGAAGATGTAAATACCAATACGGTTACCGGAACCAATCAACCTTCGGGTGGGGCTACAGAAAATGCCCAGGGTACAAAACCTATAGAAAATCCAAACGCAATTAAAGAATAACCAGCATAAGTAAAAGTTACACGAATAATAATGATAGAAGAAAGACTAACTATATCGAAAAGAACAAGTAACAGGTTCTTCTTTATGATAGGATTGGGTCTGGTATTGCTGATCGTTGGTATCATCATCACCATGAACAGTTCCGGGCATCACGGAGGAGAACACGGCGAAGCAGCCGCTGCCGCCGGAGAACATGGCGTTACTTGGGTAAACCGGTTATTAGCTAATTTATGGTTAAACAATGTTTATTTAACCGGTATAGCTGTTGTAGGTTTATTTTTTACCGCGGTGCAATATGTAGCTTATGCGGGATGGTCGGTGCCGATTAAACGCGTATTGTTATCATTAACTGCCTATTTACCAATGGGCGGAATTGTTATGATTTTGGTTTTCTTATTGCCTATCTTATTTAGCGGCCACAACCCATTATTTCACTGGACCGACCACGAACTTTTCGAAGCGGGCAATCCTAAATACGATCCTATTATTGCCGGGAAATCTGCCTACTTGAATATTCCATTTTATGTAATCCGAATGCTGGTATACTTTGGCGCCTGGATTTATTTTGCCTATTGGTTGCGGAAACAATCGCTAGAAGAAGATTTAAATGGAGGTTTAACTTATTACCACAAAAGCATCCGTATATCTGCTATGTTCCTGGTAATTTTCGGCGTTACATCTTCTATGTCAGCTTGGGATTGGGTTTTATCAATAGATACCCACTGGTTTAGTACTTTATTTGGTTGGTATGTATTCTCGAGTTGGTTTGTTTCGGGTTTAGCGGCTACAGCATTAACTACTATTTACTTAAAGCAAGCTGGTTACCTGAAGATGGTAAACGCCAATCATTTGCACGATTTAGGTAAATTTATCTTTGGTTTTAGCATTTTCTGGACGTATTTATGGTTCTCCCAATTTATGCTTTACTGGTACGCCAACATTCCGGAAGAAGCCATTTACTTTATGGAACGCTTAGGTGGATATAATGACCATTACACCTGGATTCTGTTATTTAATTTATTCATCAACTTTGCCTTTCCTTTTCTGGCGCTCATGACCCGGGATGCCAAACGGCAAAGTATTATGATGAAGATTGTTTGTATTGCCATATTGTTTGGTCATTGGATGGATTTTTATTTAATGATTATGCCTGGAACTATGCGGGGAGACAGTGGGTTTGGATTCATAGAGATTGGCACCTTACTCTTATTTTTAGGCGCGTTTTTAACTTTATTCACCCGTAAGTTAGCCAGTGCTTCTTTAATACCAGTAAACCACCCGTTCCTGGAAGAAAGCATGCACCATCACGTTTAATTTAAATTTAGAAGAATATAGAATGATCACGCTCGCTATCATATTATCCTTAGCTCTTCTGGGAGTTATTCTTTACCTGCTGTTCCGGATTCAAGTTTTAAGTTCTGTTTTCCGGGGAAGCTTTAAAAAACAAGTAAGTTCCAGTAACCGGATTAATGCCATCTTATTCGTGGTGTTTTTAGTTGTGGGCATGGGGGCATTCTTTTGGTCGTTTGAAACGGCTAAGAAAGACTTTGTGCAACCAGTTGCATCTGTACACGGCAAGTGGATAGACGATATGTTCTGGACCACTATGGTTATTATCGGAATTGTATTTGTTATTACGCAGATTTTACTTTTTTACTATTCTTATCGTTACCAGTATAAGCCTAACCAAAAAGCTTATTATTACCCGCACAACAACAAGATAGAAGTTCTTTGGACCATGATACCGGCTATAGTAATGGCTGTTCTGGTATTTTCAGGATGGAAAGCTTGGACCAAAATCACCAATCCAGCTCCAGCGGATGCGGTAGTAGTGGAAATCCTGGGTAAACAATTTAACTGGTTGGTGCGTTACCCCGGCCAGGATAATGAATTGGGTTTAGTAAAGCATACTTTGATTGATGCCTCTAACGAATTTGGCTATGATGTACGGGACAAAAGATCGATGGACGATATTGTAGCTCCATCCGAGTTTCATATTCCAAAAGGAAAGCCGGTATTATTTAAAATACGTTCGCGCGATGTAATTCATGATGTTTGGCAGCCTAACTGGAATGTGAACATGCACGCAGTGCCGGGTATGCCTACCCGCTTTTGGTTTGTCCCAACTAAAACGACCGCCGAAATGGCAACAGAAACCGGTAATCCAGATTTTAAATTCGAGATTGCCTGTTCGCAAATTTGTGGTCAGGGACACTTTGCCATGCGTATTGTAGTGATTGTGGACGAACCGGAAGATTATGAAGAATGGCTCGCAGCACAGAAACCATTTAGTGAAACCGGAGCAGAATTATTTGCAAAAGCAATGGAATCACCGGCTTCAATGATCACTGCTGAGAAGGAAGTAAAAACAGAAGAAGTTAAAGCAGCATTATAAGTTAAAGCAGCATTATAAGTTAAATCAATATAGTTAGTTATGGCAAGTACCGATATATCATTACATCAGAATGTACATCCCATTCATGATGACCACGATACCGATCATGACCACCATGATCAGCATTGGCTTTTTAAATATATTTTCAGCCAGGATCATAAAGTAATTGCAAAGCAATTTCTGATTACCGGTATTATCTGGGCTTTTATTGGCGGTGCTTTATCCAGCGTTTTCCGGATTCAATTAGGGTGGCCGCAAGCTACTCTGGGCTGGTTAGAGCCTTTCTTGGGAAAGTGGGTGGAAGGCGGAAAGCTGAGTACCGAATTTTACTTAGCTATGGTAACCATGCACGGTACCATCATGGTATTCTTTGTGTTGACAGCCGGTCTGAGCGGTACTTTCAGTAATTTACTTATTCCATTGCAAATTGGTGCCCGGGATATGGCCTCCGGATTTATGAATATGTTGTCGTACTGGTTCTTTTTCCTTTCCAGTGTGATTATGTTCTTCTCCTTATTCCTTGAAACCGGTCCGGCTTCGGCGGGGTGGACCATTTATCCACCTTTGAGTGCTTTACCGCAAGCTATTTCGGGTTCGGGAGCCGGGATGACCATGTGGATTGTAGCCATGGCATTTTTTATTATCTCTTCTTTACTGGGTAGTATTAATTATATTACTACTGTAATTAACATGCGGACGGTAGGGATGTCTATGACGAAATTACCTCTTACAATCTGGGCCTTTTTCCTGACTGCAGTTCTGGGCGTTTTGTCATTTCCGGTACTGTTATCTTGTGTGTTGTTATTAATTTTCGACCGTTCTTTTGGTACCTCTTTCTACTTATCAGAGATATACGTAGCCGGTGAAGCATTATCAAACGTTGGCGGTTCACCCATTTTGTTTCAACATTTATTCTGGTTCTTGGGTCACCCGGAAGTTTACATTGTAATCTTACCAGGTTTCGGTATTGTATCGGAAATTATAGCTACAAATGCCCGCAAACCCATATTTGGTTACCGCGCCATGATTGGTTCAATGCTGGGTATTTCTTTACTCTCTTTTATAGTTTGGGCGCACCACATGTTTGTTTCCGGCATGAATCCTTTCTTAGGTTCAGTATTTATGTTCCTAACGCTCATTATTGCGGTGCCTTCAGCGGTAAAAGTATTTAACTGGCTGGCTACATTGTGGCGGGGTAATATTGTATTTACCGTTCCTATGTTGTTCTCTATTGGTTTTGTGTCTTTATTTATCTCGGGAGGTTTAACGGGTATCATTCTGGGTAACTCAGCGCTGGATATCAAATTCCACAATACCTATTTCGTTGTAGCGCACTTTCACTTGGTAATGGCCTCTTCTGCTTTCTTCGGAATGTTTGCCGGTGTTTACCACTGGTACCCGAAAATGTTTGGCCGTATGATGGACGAAAAATTAGGTTATGTTCATTTCTGGTTAACCTTCTTAGGCGTTTATTTAACGTTTATGCCCATGCACTACGTAGGTATTGCCGGTTTCCCGCGCCGTTACTACTCGTATACCAGCTTTGATATGTTTAATACCATGGCTAACCTGCAAATGTTTATCAGTGTTTCAGCCATTATAGCCTGGATCGGACAGTTTATCTTTGCCTTTAATTTTGTGTACAGCATTTTCCGGGGTCGCCGGGCACCGCAGAATCCATGGCGTTCTAATACATTGGAGTGGACAACTCCGGTGGTAGGGATACATGGTAACTGGCCAGGAGCTATACCACAGGTTTACCGTTGGCCTTATGATTACAGTAAACCAGGTGCAGAAGACGATTACATACCGCAGCATATACCATATGCTCAAACGCCTTCTTCTAACTTATCACACGAAAAAAATCTGCCTTAATTTTAAATATGGTTAATAAATCTTTTAGTTCTAAAAGATTTAGAAATATAGGAGTACTTACCATAGTTGCTGTCTATTTTTTAATCTTGGTAGGAGGTATTGTTCGCAGTACAGGCTCGGGCATGGGATGTCCGGATTGGCCTAAGTGCTTCGGATCGTGGGTGCCTCCTACCGAGGTAAGCCAGTTACCGGCTAACTACAAAGAACTATATCGGGATCAACGCATCGCAAAAAATCAAAAACTGGCCAGCAGCTTACAAGCTTTAGGTTTTACCGAAGTTGCCCGTCAGTTAGAGAACAATCCAGCGGCACATATCGAAACCGATTTTAATGCTACGAAGACCTGGATTGAATATGTAAACCGTTTGGTAGGAGTTTTAATCGGCATATTTATCTTTCTTACCCTGTTTTTTTCCTTTGCTTATTACCGGCACGATAAGGCTATTATTTTTTTATCCGTTTTGTCGGTTGTATTAGTGGGTTTGCAGGGTTGGTTAGGATCGATAGTTGTGTCTACTAACCTGTTGCCTGTTACAATTACCCTGCACATGGCCTTAGCACTGGTTATGGTGGGAATTCTGATATATGCCATTGCGCGTTCTCAGGTTGCGGAACTAAATAAAAGATCTTTTCCTTATTCAGCCGGTATTTTATTTATGTTATGGCTGGTGGTATTTTTTTCTTTCTTCCAGACCTTGTTAGGTACCCAGGTGAGAGAAATGATTGATTTAATTGCTTTTAATAACAATTATTTGCAGCGGGAAACCTGGATAAGTCAGTTAGATCTTTCTTTCTATATTCACCGTTCTTTTTCCAGTATTGTTTTATTGGCTAATCTTTATCTGGCTTATCGCTTGTTTAAATTTAAAGATGGCTTACTGAACCGATTAATACTGGGTTTGGTTATTTTGATAGGATTAGAAATCCTTTTTGGGGTTATAATGGTTAATTGGGCTATTCCGGCCATTTTACAACCTTTACATCTGGTTACGGCTACCTTAATTTTCGGTATCCAGTTTTTAATGTTGATTATATACCTTTATGCAACGCCGGCCCGAAGCGTAACTTCTTCCGAAAGAGTTGCCAATGCACTAGCCTGAGATGAGAGCAGAAGAGATGATGAGTGAAATAAGTATTAACACCAGTTTGGCGGAGAAATGGAAGTTTTATTTTCAGTTACTAAAATTTCGCTTGTCTTTTACAGTGGCTTTTTCCAGCGCCATTGGTTACATGTTAGGTAACCGGGAGTTTAACTGGTTTGAGCCTTTATTGGTGATGTTGGGAGGCTTACTGGTTACTGGTTCGGCTAATATTATCAATCAAATTCTGGAAAAAGACTTAGATAAACTAATGAAACGGACGGCAAAGCGGCCTTTGCCGAAGGGCAACGTTTCGGTTACAGAAGCAGGTATCTATAGTTTAATGCTAGGTATCTCGGGATTGCTGCTGTTAGGTTACTACTTTAATATCCTTGCTGCCGCCTTATCACTAATTTCGCTCATAATATACGGCTTTATTTATACCCCTTTAAAAAGAATTTCGCCGATCTGTGTTTTTGTAGGAGCTATTCCAGGTGGTTTGCCGCCTATGATCGGGTACATTGCCGCAACCGGCACATTTGGTTGGGAAGCTGGCATCCTCTTCGGTATTCAGTTTATTTGGCAATTTCCGCATTTTTGGGCCATTGCCTGGGTATTGGACGACGACTACAAACTGGCTGGTTTTAAAATGTTGCCCATGGAAGGCGGTAAAAATCTAAAAACAGCTATCCAGATCATGATGTATACGCTACTGCTGATTCCGTTGGGTATGATGCCTTTACAATTTGGGATGGCCGGTACAACTTCGGCCGTTATCGCTATTGTGTGTGGGGTACTTTTTTTGATGCAGACTTTTTACCTCATGCAAACCTGTTCTAAAAAAGCAGCCATGAATATTATGTTTGGCTCTTTTTTATATTTACCTATTGTACAGATTGCTTTTGTTTTAGATAAAGTTTAAGAATATGATAAATGCTATAAGACAAGGCCCTACTTCTTCGCGCGTGCATCCGCTCACATTTGCTTTGTGGCTGATTTTAATAAGTATAATTATGATGTTTGCCGCTTTTACCAGCGCTTACATTGTACGGAAAGAAGAAGGTAACTGGCTGGAATTTAGTTTGCCGGATAATTTATTATTAAACACCGGCTTAATTTTAATAAGCAGCGTATTTATGCAATTAGCCTATAACGCTGCTAAGAAAGATAATTTACAACAAATTAAAATATACCTGATTGCCACCGTGCTGTTTGGAGTTGGCTTTTTAGTGGGACAATGGAATGCCTGGGGTGACTTAGTGAGCCGGAAAGTTTTTTTTAGTGGAAGTTCATCAAACCCATCCGGGTCTTTTTTGTACGTTTTAACCGGTATACACGCATTTCACCTGATTACAGGTTTAATATTTGTTTTAATTGTATTAATTTCGAGCATCCAATACAAAGTACATTCGCGTAATCTGTTAAGGATAAGTTTATGTACTACTTACTGGCATTTTTTAGGTGGCCTTTGGGTATACCTGTATTTGTTTTTATACATGAATCACTAATAATTACACGAACAACAAACTATGGCAACAACTACAACCTTGGATCAGTCACATACCGGAACCGGCACGTGGGATGGAGGCAATGAGCCAATGAAAGCATCTTATGGAAAACTCATGATGTGGTTTTTCCTGTTGTCAGATGCGTTTACTTTTGGGGCTTTCTTAACCGCGTATGGTTTAATGCGTCACCGCCACCAAGCTTATACTGGTTCTCCCGATGATTTTACTTTTTCTACCGCGCATTGGCCTATTCCGGAGAAAGTATTTAATGCCTTTCCCGGCTTTCACGGGGTTGACTTGCCATTAGCTTTTGTGGCTTTAATGACGATGATTTTAATTCTTTCTTCCGTAACCATGGTATTGGCAGTAGAAGCCGGTCACCGGATGGATCAGAAAGATGTGCAAAAATGGTTATTATGGACCATTTTATTTGGTAGTATGTTTGTAGGCTGCCAAGCCTGGGAGTGGAGCCACTTTATTACGGGTTCAGAACACGGTATGAAGTTACCGGATGGTACTACTTTCTTCGGCGCAAACTTGGCGTTTAATGAATATGGCCCCGTGTTGTTTGCTGATTTATTCTTTTTTATTACCGGTTTTCACGGTACGCACGTAGTTAGTGGTATAGTACTCTTAATAATCATGTTTATTTCTACGGTGAACGGTGTATTTCAACGCCGGGGTCACTACGAAATGGTAGAAAAAGTTGGTTTATACTGGCACTTTGTAGATTTAGTTTGGGTATTTGTTTTTACCTTTTTCTACTTAGTATAAATTTTTATCAATAAACCTAAATCAAAATTTACACCTTGATGTAATTTCCGGTTTAATGGAAAGTTTAACATCAAATGTCTAACATCAAATAGCAACAAAATGGCAGCACATTCTCATCATAGCTCCGTAGAAAACGAAAATCGCGTTATTCCACCACCGCAAACAAAGGGCATTTGGCGGGTATTTATTATTCTTTGTGTAATTACGGCAATTGAATTTGCTTTTGCTTTCATCATGGAAGCCGGAACTTTGCGTAATTGGATATTTATTATTCTTACCCTAGTAAAGGCGTTCTTTATTGTGGGTGAGTTCATGCACTTGAAACACGAAACCAAGAGTTTGATTTGGACCATCTTAGTGCCTTCTATCTTGTTAGTATGGTTGGTAACAGCCTTGGTAACGGAAGGCTCTTATATTAACGATATCGTATTTAATTATTTCAAATAGGGATGACACCCAAAAAGGTACTGGGATTAGGTTTGCTTTTATTAGTACCTGTTTTAGCTTTCTTGTTTCTGGAAGTATTCGGTAAAAACGAGTACGCGTTAAGAACTTTTTATCCGGTTATAGATGAAAATACGGATGCTCCCCTCGTTCAGAACGGAGATACTGTTTTTCAGAGAATACCGGACTTTCGTTTAACCGCGCAAACCGGGCAGGAGATTACACAACAGGACCTGAAAGATCAGGTTTACGTAGCTAACTTTATCTTTTCTTCGTGTAAGGATATATGTAAGAAGATGACGCATCAGATGACCCGGGTTCAGGAGGCTTTTGCCCAAGAGTCCCGGGTAAAACTTGTATCTTTCAGCGTTGATCCGGAACGCGATTCTGTTGCGACCTTAAACAAATATGCGCAACAATATGGTGCTGATGCGAACAAATGGTATTTTCTTACCGGTCCCAAAGCCCAGATTTATCACTTAGCCCGGGAAGGGTATAAGTTAGCGGCTATGCCGGCTCCAACTGCGATACCGGATTTTATTCATAGCGAAAAATTTGTTTTGGTGGATGAACAGCGGCACGTGCGTGGTTTTTACGATGGTACGAGTGAAGAAGATGTGGACCGGTTAATAACTGAAATTCAAATTTTATTAAATGAACGCGCCCGTCTTAAAAAGCAATGATACCCGGTATTTAATACTAATTGCCATACTATCGGTAGCAGTGCCCTTACTAGTGGCTTTTCTGCTGTTTGTACCGCAAACCGGTAAGTTGGGCGATGTAGATGTAACTTTCTTACCTAAACTGCACGCTTTACTAAATTCGTTAACGGCAGTAGCTTTGTTGGTGGGGTATAACTACATAAAAAAAGGTAATATCCGCTACCATCGTTTTGCCATGGTTACGGCAATTGTATTGTCTGCCTTTTTCCTGATTTCGTACGTAACGTACCATTACCAGGCGGCGCCTACCAGCTACGGAGGAGAAGGTACCTTACGGTATATTTATTATTTTATCCTGATTACGCATATAATTTTAGCCGCGATAATCGTTCCTTTGGTATTGTTGTCGGTATATTTTGCCTGGAGTAACCAAATTGCCCGGCACCGTCGTATATCTCGTTGGACTTTCCCGTTATGGTTGTATGTCGCCATTACCGGGGTAGTAGTTTATTTTATGATTGCGCCGTATTATACTTAAAAGCCTAATTTTTTTTTATGAAAACGATTCGATTTTATATAGCTTTATTTTCCCTGACCTTAGTTTTAAGTTTTGTTGGCGCTGATGCCCAGGCCCAGTGTGCCATGTGTAAAACTTCTGTAACCTCCAGCAATGCCAGTAACGAAAATAAGTTAGTACGTTTTGGGGATGGATTAAATAAGGGAATTATGTACCTCATGGCCATACCTTATGTGCTGGCCGGTACGGTTGGTTTTTTATGGTACCGTTATAACCGCAAACAATAGTGGGCCAGCGGTCTTTTTAAAGGCTATATCCTAGGAAAAGTGACTGCGTGTTGCCGCCAAGGCAATCTATTTACCCATTTGCCTTTCAACCAGTGCAAGTTCGACGATATGTAGGAGTATTGCCTGGCTTGTAATTTCCGGTACGGAGTGGAGCTAGGCTTATATAGGGGGCTAAGTACTTTAGCTACGGCTTTTTGGTAGTACTAATAGGTATTGCTTTATATTATATAGCTATCGATACATTGGTTTGGGTTTATGCCTTTATCATTGCTAAGATTACCTTATTATTAACCTCTTTTCTTTTTCGTTATGTCCACGTGGTGATGTTGTATTTATTCCGCGGCGTACATTACGACCCTAAGTACATAAATAGGAATAATTCTACTAATCTCTCCTGTTTTGCACGGTTTTTGACTAAATTCGGGCAAAAGACAATTTTTTGAAAACCCGGTATTTTCCTTATAAACATTTAATAACAGCTTTGTTTTGCTTTGCCGCAGCGGCTTTGCTGAACCTGTATGCGTACTTGGTTCATCCTGATGCAGAACAAACCGATGGACAAGTGTCGGCACAGGTGCATACGGCCCTGCGAAAAGCGGTGCGGGATATGAACCGTGTAAAGCCCTATCTGGTTGGGGATACGGTTAACTTCCACGATCTGCTGCGCAACAAGCCTTATTATCCTACCTTTATTTACAAAAACCGGGAAGCTGTTTTCTGGACGGACCATACTTTAGTAGCGGATAGAGTGGGTAATACTTTTATTCAGGAACCGCAGGTAGTAGAAAGTAAATTTGGCAAGTTTCTGGTTTCCGGTACCGTGTACGGCCCTTATCAGATCCAGGTGTATATTCCGCTGGAAAGGGTTTACGGTATCACGAATAAATATTTAAGTCCGGGCTTGGATAAAGAAATATTCGGCAATCAGCCTTTCCGTATTGTTGTCGATCCAGCTTCCCGGTTAATGCCGGTTATGTACCAGGACCGGTACCTTTTTTCCCTGCAACCTTTAACTGAGAATAGTACCCGCACCATCAGCAATGCTGCTATTGCCCTGATATCTGTAGGCTTAATTATTTTAATCTTAGGTCTAATCCGTATTAGCCAGGTAGTTTTAAGCCAAGGTAAATATTACGGATCAACGTTGCTTTTATTTGTACCGCTGCTTTGTATTAGGTTGGTATTGCTATATTATACCTTTCCTTTCTCGGTACTGGAGGTGGATGCCTTTGATCCCCGGTTATATGCGGCTTCTTTATGGTCTCCTTCTATTGGCGATTTAATTTTAAATGCTTTGCTCTTGCTGGTGATAACCTTGCACTTGTACCAGATTTTCCAGCAAATCAGAATTGGTGATTATTTAAGCCGGTTAAATGCCAATAGCAGGAATATTGTTAGGATAGTTTGCGCCGTCTTTTTTTACCTGCTGGTGTTGGGACTCTATTTTATTTATTTTACCAGTTTCAGCAACTCTTTGCTGGTAATGGATATTACCCAGAGCCTGGAGTTTTCGGTATATAAAGTACTTTTATACTCTGCTTTTGTTATTCATACCGTTATTTTCCTGGTGTTGGTGCACTTGCTCATGCAGGTATCTTATTATATGCACGAAGATCAGGAGAACAAAAAATTTCTTTATCTTGGTTTAGGAGCAGCCGGTCTGGTAATATTAGGGATAGGTGTCTTGTTGGAAAAAGAGTGGGTAATATTGCTGGGTGCTAGTCTGATATTTTATTTAAGTGTTTTATTTGCCCGATTCAGGAAAAGTATTTCGGTTAATCCTTTTCAGAATTACCTTTTTATTTTCTGGATTATCTTCATCAGTGCTTTCACGGGCAGTTTGGCTATTTACCAGCATTACCTGCAGCAGTTATTGGATTACAAGCAAAAGTTTGCCGCTAACCTGCTTACCGACCGGGATGTACAAGGCGAATACTTGCTGGATGATATAGCGCGGCAAATTAAAAGAGACCGCATAATTCAAAGTAAAATAACCAACCCCTTTACCAATCAGGATTTTATTGAGCAGAAAATTGTAAAATATTATTTGCGTAATTACTTCGACCGGTATGAAACTACGGTTCGGATATTTAGTAGTCTCGATAGCGCCTCTGGGGAGGCAAGTGCAGAGGCTTTCCGGAATTACAAAACAAACCAGTTAGACAATGCACTGCCTACGGAACATCCCGGTTTGTTTTTGGTGAAGAAAGATATGCAGCCCTATGCCCGGCAGTATATTATGCTCATTCCAATAGCGGGCAGTGATGGTTTACCGGCCGTAATAAATTTGGAGCTCAGCCTGAAAAAGATGATGCCCTACAGCGTTATTCCCGAATTATTAGTGGATCAACGTTATTTTCAGCCGCTTTATAACCGGGCTTTTAGTTTCGCGCTTTACCATAATAATATGCTCCGGTACAACGAAGGCGACTTTGAATATGTGCACGCGTTCAACCGGAGAACATTACAAAGTTCCGGATTATTCACCACGGGCATTCGTTTAGCCGGGTTCCATCATTGGGCAGTTAAAGGTACCGATGGCCGCATTGTAATTGTGTCTACGGCGCAATATTCCTTACTGGATGTAATTTCTAACTTTTCGTTTTTGTTTCTGTTGCACACCTTAGTTTTTCTGGTGTATATGCTAGTTTTCCTGCTGTTCCGGGGCGGGGTGCGCCGGGCGCTGGATACCAACTTTAGCACCAAAATTCAATTGTTCCTCAACATTGGCATTCTGATCCCTTTATTAGTAGTTAGTATCTCCACGGCCAGCTTGGTTACAGCTTCTTACAAACGCGATTTACAGGATACTTACGAGAAGCGGGGCCGCCTGGTGCAAACTAATATCTTAAACTCCCGGTGGTGGGCTTCGCACCGCACCGATAAAGATGCTTTGCGCGAAGAAATAAGTAACATTGCTAATTTAACCGAAACCGATTTAAATATTTATGATCATACCGGTAAATTAATCAATTCGAGCCAGCCCTTAATTTTTCAAGCCGGCTTGCTTTCGCGTTACATGAATCCGGAAGCTTTTGCGGATATCAAAGAAAACCATGCGCAACGTATTTTACTCCGGGAACAAACCAGTGATATTTCTTTCAACGCCCTGTACTTGCCTTTGCCTTCAATACACCAGGAAAACGGGGTAGATGGCTTTATTGGTATTCCGTTTTTTGATTCGGAAAAAGAACTGGATGCGAAGCTGATTCAGTTGCTAACCACCATCATGAATATTTTTGTCGCCATGTTTATCTTTTTCCTGGTGATTACCAACTGGGCCGCGCGGGCATTAACCGTACCGCTTAAGTTAGTTACCCAGAAATTAAAACAAACCACTTTAACCGGCAAAAACGAAAAACTGGAATATCAGTCGGCAGACGAAATTGGCATCCTGGTGAACGAATACAACCAAATGCTGCTGAAGCTGGAGGAAAATAAAAACGAATTGGCCATCCGGGAAAAAGAAGCGGCCTGGCGGGAAATGGCCCGGCAGGTAGCCCACGAAATAAAGAACCCGCTTACCCCCATGAAGCTTTCGTTGCAGTATTTGCAAAAAGCCATCGCGGAGAAACGGGATAATATGGAAGCCCTGATCAGCAAAATATCGCAGACCCTGATTACCCAAATCGAAATATTAAGCGATATTGCTACTTCGTTCTCTAATTTTACGGCCTTACCCGATCTGAAGCCCGAAAGATTACAAATCAGCTCGGTTTTAAAACAAAGCTTAGACCTGCACAGCAATCCCGCGGAAGTACATATTACCACTAATATGCAGGAAGGTGATTTTGAAGTAATAGCCGACGAAAATATTTTGATGCGCAGTTTTAATAATTTAATTATTAATGCGATTCAGGCCATACCCGCCGACCGGAAACCCGAAATAAAGGTAAGCCTGCAAGCCCGACAAGGGCACGTGCTTATTTCGTTCCAGGATAATGGGTGCGGTGTACCGGCCGACATCCGCCATAAAATATTTGTTCCGAACTTCAGCACCAAGTTTACCGGTTCGGGTATTGGCTTGGCCATTGTTAAAAAAGGAATTGAATCGGCGGGCGGCCGCATCTGGTTCGAAACCGAAGAAAATGTAGGCACGACTTTTTACATCGAATTACCAATAGCACAGGAATGAAGTACCGGCTGGTAGCATTTTTATTATTTTTAATGGGTAGCTTGCCGGCCTATGCCCAAACTTCCAGTAAAAGGTGTAAGTGGATTAGCATAACGTCCACGCCTTTTACCCTCGATACCTTAACCGTGGTGCCCGGTTCTATTTCCTTCACCAATCCCAGTAATACCAAGTTTAGTTACCATTACAATCCGGCTACCAACCAGTTTGGTTTTAAAGATATTGTCTTCCCGCCACCAGCTCAACAGCCCGATTCTTTGGGAGCAGATTCGTTAAGTGCCGCTATTCCGCTGCGCCCCGATTCGGTTTTGGTGTGTTACCGGGTGCTGCCGCTTAACCTGGCATTGGCCCGTTTTCGGCGCCAGCGTACCCGCGTCGATTCGCTGCGGTTACCGGACGCTGTTTATACCGAAACCATCCACAGCCCCAAAGAAGAAATTTTTAGTACGCCCGGCTTAAATAAAACCGGTACGGTTACGCGCGGCATTTCGCTGGGCAACCGGCAAAATGTTTTTGTAAACTCGGCTTTAAACCTGCAACTGGAAGGAAAATTATCCGAGGAAATAAATATAATTGCCGCCATTACCGATCAGAATATTCCGTTTCAGCCGGAAGGCAATACGCAGCAATTACAGGAATTTGATAAGGTATATATTACGTTGCAGCACCGGCTCTGGAACATAACCGGTGGCGACGTGGTGCTGCAAAACAAGCCTAATTATTTTCTGCGGTTTTATAAAAACGTGCAGGGAGGCGCTCTGGAAGTGAACCAGAATAAAAATCCTAGTAATACGTCCAGCACTACGGTTGCGGCATCGGTAGCTAAAGGTAAGTTTGCTTCTATTGCGGTGTTGCCCGCCGAAGGGGTGCAAGGGCCTTACCGGCTTTCCGGACCCAACGGCGAGAAGTTTATTTTAATACTGGCTAATTCCGAAAGGGTGTACGTGGACGGCGTTTTGCTGACCCGGGGCTTTGATTTTGATTACGTGATTGATTACAACCAGGCCGAAATTACTTTTACCGCTCGTCGCCTGATTACCAAATATTCCCGCATCCGCGTAGATTTCGAATACTCCGACCGTAATTATAACCGCTCTATTTACCACGCCAGCCATTACCAGAAAATAAATAAGCTGAACCTCAACTTTAATGTTTACAACGAAGCTGATAACCCCAATAACCTGCTGGCCCTGGATTTACAGAATAGCGAAAAATTGTTACTGCAATCAATTGGCGATAGCCTAAACCAGGCTTTTACCTCGGGCGCGGAGGAGGCCATTTATAATCAAGAACTGATTTTATACAAAGATTCTACCGTACAGGTTAACGATACCGTTACCCCAATATATATCTATACCCAGGATTCTACTTTAGCCAATTACTACACGTTGCGGTTTACCGATGTAGGACCAAACCAGGGCGATTATATTCAGCGCAGCACCACCGTAAACGGCCGCATTTACGAATACGTGCCGCCCCAAAACGGTATCCGCCAAGGCCGGTACTTACCGGTGCGCATTTTGCCTACGCCCCGTAAAAAGCAGATGCTTACGGCTGGCGGCAATTACCAGTTAGATAAAGAAACCAATGTTTTCCTGGAAACCGCCGCCAGCAATAACGACCTGAACCGCTTTTCCAAGAAGGACAGCCAGGACGATAAAGGGCAAGCTATGCGGGCAGGATACGTGATAGCAGATAAACCCATCCGGTTTTTATCCGACTACAAACTGCGCAGCGCCTTTAGTTACGAATATACCGGTGCTAATTTCGAACCCATCGACCGTTTCCGGGAGGTGGAATTTAACCGCGACTGGAGCTTACCCATCAATCCCGAAACCCGCTCCAGCGATAATATCCTGCAATTTGCTATTGGAGCTCATAAAAATCTGAATAATCTTATTAACTACCGGGTTAGCCGGCGCTACCGGGAGCAGGAAATAGCCGGCAGTCAGCATTACCTGGACTTGGCCCGGCAGTTTCGGAGTGTAATGTTTAGAAGTAATTTCTTTTTACTAGATGCGGCTGGCCCGCAAAGTCAGTCGGATTGGATAAGAGGAAATGTAGAAGGAAGCTACCTGGCGGGGAAAGTGGTTCCGGGTTTTGTGTACCGCTTCGATAAAAACCGCATCCATTCCGTGGCTCAGCCTGACTCCATTATCCAATCGGCTATGTACTTCGATGAGCATACATTTTTTGTGCGCAGCCAGGATACGGCTGCTACCCAGTATCGCCTTGATTATACTTTCCGGCAGGACCGGGCTCCGCAGGAGGGAAAACTGGGCGCGCGGGAAATTTCGCAAACGTACCGCGGCGCTTTGCAGACCAAAATAGGGCAGGAACAAGATGTAAATATTATTGCCACCTACCGGCAGGTAAATAACCGCGATAGCGTAAACGAATCCTCTATTTTATCAACGGTTAGCTGGTTAGGAAATTTACTAAACCGCCACTTGCATTCCGAGATGGACTATACGGTAGCCACCGGGCGGGAAGCGCGACGGCAATACGAATTTGTGGAAGTAGCGCCCGGCCAGGGCACCCATTACCTGATACAAGGCGGCAACCCGCAGAACCTAAACGATTATTTTGAAGCCCAGGTATCGGACGCTATTTATCGCACCCACATTAAAGTTTACCTGCCTACCGATGAGTACGTAAAAGCTTTTACAAACCAGTTTAATTACCGCCTGAACAGTGCTATGCCCCGCCACTGGCACGGTAAATCCGGCTTGCGGGATTTTGCATCCCGGTTTTCGGCCGTTACGTATCTTACCATTAACAAGAAAACCACGGATGCAAATATAGGACGGCGCTTTAATCCGTTTAGCCTGGCAGTAGAAGACAGCTTATTAATTTCCTTGAGCAGTGCTTTCCGGAATACTTTTTTTTATAACCGAAGCGACCCAACCTTTGGGCTGGAATTTAACGTGCAGCAAAACCAGCAGAAAGTATTGTTAGCCAACGGCACCGACGTGCGAAATGTCAGCTCCAACTCGCTGGTTGGGCGCTATAACTTAAGCCAGTTTCTTAGTTCAAAACTAACCCTTAGCCGGTATACGCGGGAAAGTTTATCGAATTACCTCACTACCAAAAATTTTTATATTCTGGCTTACAATCTATCACCGGAACTATCTTTTCAGCCTACCAATGCCTTACGGTTTACCGGGACTTATTTGTTTACGCAGAAGCAAAATGAGCTAAACCCGGAAGCCCCGGAGGAAGCTGTTTTTCATGAGTTGGGCATCGAGACGCGCATCAGCCAGGTAAGTAAACGTACCGTTACGGGTAATTTGCGCTATATAAATGTGCTGTATACCGGCGACGAGAGCGCTGCCATTGCCTACGAAATGCTGAATGCCTTCCGGCCGGGCAATAACCTCACCTGGAATTTTATTTTGCAGCAACGCCTAAGCAACGGTCTAAATATTTCGTTTAATTACGACGGCCGCAAACCCAACAATTCCGATATAATCCATTTGGGCCGGATGCAGGTATCGGTTTTATTTTAATAATTTCTGCGCCACCGGTAAAGCCAGTTGCGCCCATTCCTGGTGCATTTTGCCGGAATAATGCAACCCATCTTTGGCTACGTAGGAGGCATCCCCAGCGGCTTTCTTAGTTAACAGTGTTATATTAATAAAAGTAACGCCAGCTTTCTGGGTTATTTCCTGCGCCGCGGCATTAAAAGCATCAATTTCCTGGCTAATACGTTGGGTGTCGCGGCCTTGCGCAAAAGGCGTTTGTCCCCAATCCGGGATAGATAACACCATCACCCGGCTCGGATTATTTTGGGCGAAGCGGATAGAGGTCTTTAGCAGTTCTTCGAATTCAATCCGGTAAGTTTCCAGGCTTTGGCCCCGGTATTGGTTGTTAACGCCAATGAGCAAAGAAACCAGGTCGAACGTTTGGGTTAACTTATTTGCCTCAATCGCTTGGGCTAATTCGGCCGTGGTCCAGCCGGTACGGGCAATAGTAACGGGGTTGCTTATTGCTAAGCCAGATGTCCGCAATAAACCCGCCAATTGTACACCCCACTGGTCTATTTCGGGTACGCTCTCGCCAATGGTGTACGAGTCGCCGAGTGCCAGGTAGGTGTAGTTTTTGGTAGGATTTGTATTAGGAATATCGGTTGCCATGGTGCTGGGCGAAGGAATATTATTCTTACAGGAAGCTAAGATAAAAGCAGCCAGAAATAATAGATATAACAGGTAGCGAAGCATAATCTTTTTTATGCAGATATACTTCCCAAAGGTATTTTTGGATTTGTATTATTTAAACATATTTAGACAAAAGATATTATACCCAACTGTACCGGTAATGCTACAAGGCATAGAAATCAGCCAGGCAGCTAAAATAAATTCACCGGAAAAGTTTTATCACCGATTTTCTTAGATTTGTTTACTTTACTCTTATAAGTATCTATGCGGTAACAGATATTGCTGCACGTAATCTGTAATGCCTTCTTCCAGGGTATAAAAAGGACGGGTAAACCCGATGTTCCGGAGTTTATCCATGCTGGCTTGGGTAAAGTATTGGTAAGTATCCCGGATGTCGGCGGGCGTATCTTTAAAATCTATGTTTGCTTCTTTTCCCATAGCCGTGAAGGTAGCAAAAGCCAAAGCCAGGAAAGTGCGGGCTTCACCGGTACCTAAGTTGTAAATACCGCTGTTCTGCCGGTGATGCATCAGAAAATAACACACTTCCAGCACATCTTTAATATAAACAAAATCGCGTTTTTGTTCGCCGTCCGCGTAGTCCGGGTTATGCGACCGGAATAAAGCTAAATGTCCGTTTTGAGAAATCTGGTTAAAGGCATGTTGTACCACCGAAGCCATGCGGCCTTTATGATATTCGTTGGGGCCATATACATTAAAAAATTTAAGCCCGGCCCAGAAGAAAGGTTTAGCTGTTTGGGTTAGCGCCCACTTGTCAAATTCATTTTTAGATTCGCCGTAAGGGTTTAAAGGGCGGAGCAGCGGAATCATACTTTCATCATCTTCATAACCTAGCGTGCCGGAACCGTACGTGGCCGCCGAAGAAGCGTACACCAACGGAATCTGGTATTCGCAGCAAGCCAGCCATACCTTTTTGGAGTACTCCAGGTTTAGCAGGTTCAGTACATCTTTGTTAAACTCGGTGGTATCGGTACGGGCGCCCAGGTGAAAAATAAATTCAACTTCCTCGTAATTCTGATCCAACCAGTCTAAAAAGGCCATCCGGTCTACGTATTCTCGTATTTTTTTCCCTTGCAGGTTTAATTCTTTTTTAGCTACCGAGAAATTATCCACTACTACTATGTCGTTGAAATTATCAGCGTTCAGGCGGGTTACCAGGCAAGAACCAATAAAACCAGCGGCACCGGTTACTACTATCATATAATGAGGTTTAGAAACTAATCCGAAATATTGCGCTAAATTTACGAAAAAAAAGGTTCGGGCCTGCTTTTAAGATTTATTTGCCTTAAGCTTACCCCAATCTCCTTGCATTGAATGTTTATTAGGCGCTTTATTTATCTTTTAATATACTGCACTGCCGGCTTATTCTTATACGCCTGTGAATCCCGTACCGCCCAACAACCGGCCACTTCAATTATTACCGTAACCGATGACCTGGGGCGAAAAGTAGAAATACCGCGCTTTCCTCGACGTATCATAGCACTGGCGCCTTCGGAAACCGAAATGTTATATGCCGTAGCCGATGAAAAGACTATTGTAGGCCGTACCCAAAATTGTGATTATCCGGCCCGGGTTAAGAATAAGCCAGTCGTAAATAATTATCCCATGGATTATGAACAACTGGTTTTATTAAAGCCGGATTTGGTATTTACCGTCGAAGGCATGACTAGTGCGGAAGAAGCCGTCCGCCTACAAGAACTACACATTCCGGTTTATTTTCAGAAATTTAGTAAAGTAAAAGATATATTCCGGGGTTTAACCGATATCGGCCGGTTGTTGCATCGGGAAGAAAGAGCTAAGATGGTGGTAGATTCATTAAACCAAGCATTAAACCTGGTGCAGGTAAACGCAGTTGCTGGGGTTAAACCCAAAGTATTAGCCATTACCTGGAACGATCCGATTTACGTGTACGGGCAGAATACCATTTTTACCGATAAGCTAACCTATATCGGAGCCGAAAATGCCGTAGCCGAAATACTGCCGCAACCTTACCCGGCGCTTACCCGCGAATATATTTTAAAGTTGAATCCGGATATACTGATTGGCGGAACTTTCGAAAAAATGGATGCGAGCTTTTTTAATCTTTATCCCGAACTAAAACAGGTAAATGCCTACCGTAATAAAAAGATTTTTGCGGCCACCGATAACCTAATGGCGCGTCCCAGTCCGCGGGTGGTAGCCTCCATCCGGGAATTAAAAAAGTTTATCCGGTGAACCGGCACCTGTTATATATCTTAATTGCTTTTTTACTGGTGTTTGTCCTGGTAGGCGTGGGCCTGCGCATCGGCAGCTTTACCGCTAGTTTCTCTACGGTAGCAGAGGCTTTGGTCTCGTATAATCCGGCTAACCAAACGCATTTTGCCATTGTGGAACTACGGTTGCCGCGCTTGTTGCTGGCTTTGGTGGTGGGCGCGTCGCTGGCTTTTAGCGGGTATCTCATGCAGGCCATGGTAAATAATGCCCTCGCCGATCCGTATATTCTGGGTACGGCTTCCGGGGCTTCTTTAGGTGCTTCGGTCAGTATTGCGGGCTTTGTGGCTACTACCTGGGCCGGGGTTTACCTGCCGCCTTTTTTTGCTTTGGCCGGTGCTTTTGGCGTTACTGCTTTGGTTATATTATTAGGTTATCGCAAAGGACAAATTATGCCGGCGCAGTTATTATTGGCCGGTATTGCCATTGGGTCTTTGCTAACGGCTATGGTCAGTTTATTTACCTTTCTGTCCGGTTCCGAAAGTGCTATCAAATCTATTATGTTCTGGTCGATGGGCGATTTTGGGCGGGCTAACTGGCATCTATTACCGTATCCAGCAGTCGCTTTGCTTTTGGCGCTGTTATTGTTTCTGTTTTTGCAGAAGGACTTAAATATTTTGCTGTTGGGCGCCGAACGAGCTACAACGTTAGGAGTAAAAGTGGCGCGTACCCGTTGGTTGATTCTGATAACCGTAGCCGTAGTAACGGGTTTTTCGGTGGCACTGGCCGGTTCGGTGGGCTTTGTGGGTTTAATTATTCCGCACGTTACCCGCAGCCTGCTCGGGCTTACGCATAAACTTAATTTATTTTTATGCGCGCTGCTGGGCGGCGGGTTCCTGGTGGCCTGCGATATCTTGTCCCGTTTTCTTTATCCGCCGGCTGGTTTACCAATCGGTATTATTACTTCGTTCTTTGGTGTACCTTTCTTCGTATATTTGCTTTTGAAAAAGAGTTATCGATTTAACTAATGGTATATTTAAGCAGATTAGAACATTTTAATGCCGCCCATAAGCTGTATAACCCCAACTGGACAGAGGAGAAGAATAAAGAGGTATTTGGGCCTTGTTCTAATGCCAACTGGCACGGGCATAATTACGAACTTATTGTAACGGTAAAAGGACAGCCAGATCCGGAGACCGGTTTTGTGATCGACCTGAAAAAGTTAAGTATTCTCATCCGGGAAGAAATCATCGAAAAGGTTGATCATAAAAACCTGAACCTGGATGTACCCTTTATGGCCGATAAACTGGCCAGCACCGAAAATCTGGTTATCGAATTCTGGCGTATTCTGGAACCACTTATTTCTGCTATATCCACGGCCCAACTACATTGCCTGAAGCTCTACGAAACCCCGCGCAATTTTGTGGAGTATTACGGCGATTAGATTAATTGTTACATTGCTGATTGTTAATTGTTTTCATCAGTGATATTTAAAAGATGAATATTTATCAAACGTTATATTAGTCTAACGATTAGCAAGTAACAATCAACAATTAAAAAGAGAATGTTTTGAAATATTATATTATTGCCGGGGAGCGATCCGGGGACTTACATGGCGCCAGCCTGATGCGGGAACTACAGATCCAAGATCCGGATGCTGGTTTCCGTTGCTGGGGAGGTGATATGATGCAGGCCGTTGGCGGAGAACTGGTGCGGCATTACAAAGACATGGCCTTTATGGGTTTTATAGAAGCCGCCGCCAACTTACCTACTATTATCAGGTACCTGAAAGAATGCAAAGCCGATATTCTGCAATTTAAGCCGGATGTCGTGATTCTGGTAGATTATGCGGGCTTTAATTTGCGCATTGCCAAATACGCCAAAGATCAGGGAATAAAGGTTTTCTATTTTATTTCGCCTAAAATATGGGCCTGGAACCAGGGACGGGTACATAATATAAAAAAGCTGGTAGACCGGATGTTCGTGATCTTACCTTTTGAAGAAGAGTTTTACGGACGCTTTGATTATAAAGTAGACTATATCGGCAATCCTATTTCGGATACGGTACGGGCGCACGTGACGAGCACCGATTTTATAAACCGGAACAAACTTAATAACAAACCCATTATTGCGGTACTGCCGGGCAGCCGGAAACAGGAGATTGAACGCATACTTTTTATTATGTTGAGTGTGTTGCCGGCTTTCCGGGAATACCAGTTTGTGGTGGCGGCGGTATCAAACTTAAACCAGGACTATTACGAAAACTTCAACCGCGATACGAATATAAAAATTGTTTACGACCAGACGTACGATTTATTAGCGCATGCCAAGGCCGCGTTGGTTACCTCGGGTACGGCTACGCTGGAGACTGCCTTATTTGATGTACCGCAGGTAGTTTGTTATACTACCAGCTTTATTTCGTATTGGATTGGCCGGTCGGTTATTAAGGTGCCCTATATTTCTTTGGTAAACCTGATAGCCGATAAACCAATCGTAAAAGAGTTAATTCAAAATGAGCTGACGGGCCGTAATATAATTGCAGAACTGAAAAAAATATTATTCGACAAAATGTACATTCAGCAGCAGCAGGAAGGATATCAATTTATCCGGGAGAAACTAGGTGAAGCCAACGCCGCCGCGAAAGCCGCCCAGTTAATGGTGGGGTATTTGAAAAATTAGTTCACAGTCCACAGGTCACAGTACTGCATAGATAAAAAGGAGCGGCTCCCGAGTATTCGGGAGCCGCTCCTTTTTATCTAAAACTTTCCAGAATTAGTGTTCTTAGGCTAACATCGAAAATCTAACAGCTAAAACTAAGCTACTTTCAGTTGTTTTAAAGATGATTTTTCGAACTGTTTGCGGGCATAATCTAAGTCTATCACGAGTTCGGTTACGCCTTCCTGGGAAGGTAACTCAAACATGGCATCGGTCATGATACCTTCGCAGATAGAACGCAAGCCCCGCGCTCCTAATTTATATTCAGAAGCTTTTTCTACAATATAATTCAGCGCATCATCTTCAAAGGAGATGGCAATATTTTCCATCTCAAACAAACGCTGGTATTGCTTCAGAATAGAGTTTTTAGGTTCGGTTAAGATGCGCCGTAACGTGTCTTTATCCAATGGATTCAGGTGCGTTAATACCGGCAAACGGCCAATAAGTTCCGGTATCAAACCGAATGCTTTTAAATCCTGAGCCGTAATGTACTTCAAAAAGTTTTCCGAATCACTAATATGGTCGGCCATGGCATTGGCAAAGCCGATTGGTTTGGTATTCAGGCGGTTTTTAATAATCCGGTCGATACCCACAAAAGCCCCCCCACAAATAAAGAGGATATTTTCGGTGTTAACCGAAATCATTTTTTGCTCCGGATGCTTGCGACCACCTTGCGGGGGCACATTTACCGAGGTGCCTTCCAATAATTTCAGCATGGCTTGTTGTACGCCTTCGCCGCTTACATCGCGGGTAATAGACGGGTTATCGCTCTTACGGGCAATTTTATCGATCTCATCAATATACACAATACCGCGTTCGGCAGCTTCCACATTATAATCGGCGGCTTGCAGCAAGCGCGTCAGAATACTTTCTACGTCTTCTCCCACATAGCCTGCTTCCGTTAAAACGGTAGCATCAGCAATACAGAAAGGTACTTGTAAAATGCCAGCCAGCATCCGGGCCAGGAAAGTTTTGCCGGTGCCGGTTTCGCCAACCATAATAATGTTCGATTTTTCAATCACCACATCCTCGGTTTTGGTTTTTTGCATCAGGCGTTTGTAATGGTTATACACCGCTACGCACATAACCCGCTTGGCATTTTCCTGATCTACCACAAATTGGTCGAGGTATTCCTTCATTTCCCGAGGCTTAATTAAATTAAACTTAGGGGTTTTGCTGCTGGCGCGTATTTTATTTTCCTCATTTAATATCTGCTGCGCCTGCCCGATGCAACGTTCGCAGATATGGGCATTAATGCCAGAGATCATCACGGAAACTTCCTTTTTGGTTTTTCCGCAGAAGGAACAAGTTATATCGGCCATAAAATATAATATTACAGAGGCTTAATTAGTCTGAATGAAACAAAGATACAAAATAGACTGCGTATGATTTACAAATATATTTTATGTTAAAGATCGCAAATGCTCGGAATAATGCAAATTTATCCACAAGATAAAAAATGGTATATTTTATATATGTCTGATAGTCAACCTAATAATTTTAAAAAAGCAGTGGATAAATTGTTGAAAATAAATTATAAAAGTTTATATATATATTTATTAGCTTGCGTTTAAATGAACTTACTCTGTACGGAAGCGTGTTGGAATAGCATAAAAACATGAAAGCATTCTCTCTCTCCGGTATTACCCGTCAACATATATTGCAAGCCATTCAGGAAATAGAACGGCTTCGTCCGGACTTGCATGCTTCTACAATTTATGACGTGGTTTACCAGGGAAAGCATTATCCGCCGCTAGAATTGATGCGGCTGGCCCACCGGTTGGCGCACGGAACGGCCGAGTGGGCCTTGGCCGCTGGCGAAGCTACGAATGCTTACCTCGAAAAATTAGGTTTTGCAGTAGTACAAAAACGACTCTTGGTGGTAAATACCACGGCCGACGAAGGTTTAATGGTGCTGGAAGAGCCGGTTACTCCGCTTTCCACGGTTGTAAAACAACCTAAATTGCCGGTGTTACAGGATGCTCCGCTACCTTACCAGCCAATAAAGCAAAATCAGCCGGAAAAATATACCCGCAAAAAAGCTTTAGCCGAATTGTTTATTTCGGATAATGCTCTGCAAAAGATACAAACAATTTTAGACCTGAAGAAAAATATAATTTTACAGGGATCACCGGGAACCGGAAAAACTTTTTTGGCCCGGCGCTTGGCTTACCTGTTAGCCGGAAGCGAAGACAGTGAACGCATTAAAACCGTGCAGTTTCACGCGGCTTACGCTTACGAAGATTTTATCCAGGGAATCCGGCCCGACCAGACCGGTGCATTTAAACTGACCAAGGGGGTGTTTTATGAGTTTTGCGAAAAAGCCAAAGCCAACCCCGAAATGCCTTATATTTTTATTATTGAAGAAATTAACCGGGGCAACCTGGGTAGTATTCTGGGCGAGTTGTTGTTTTTGCTGGAAGCCGATAAGCGCCAGGAAAGTTTTGCCGTAGCATTGCCGCAGGGTGATTCCTATTTTTACGTGCCTCAAAACATGTACCTAATTGCTACCATGAATACCGCCGATCGGTCTTTGGCTCCCCTGGATTTTGCTTTGCGACGGCGCTTTGGGTTTGTTAAAATGGCGCCGGTTTTTGGTTTACCTTTCCGTCGTTTTTTGGAGTACCGCAATACGCCGGATAATTTGATTGATAAAATCATAAACCGCCTGGAAGCATTGAATAAAGATTTAGCGGAAGATGAACATTTAGGAGAGGGTTTCCAGATTGGTCATAGTTACTTTTGTCATCCGCCGAAAGCAGGAGGTAATGATGCCTGGTTCAGCGCCATCGTAGAAAATGAACTAGTGCCTTTATTGGAAGAGTATTGGATAGATAAGCCGGCCAAAGTAGCGGCAGCTATACGGCAGTTGCGCGCGCCCGAATGAACCGCATGGCTATCCCGATTCAGAATATTTACTACTTGTTGAGTTACGCCTGGCATTTACTGGAGGAAGATGAAGATATTCCGGTTAGTGGCATTCCGGGCGAAAGCGAACTGAACTTGTTGGCGTATTTGCTGCAGAAGTATACGCATTTGCTGCTTAAGAAAGGTTTAGCCCAGCAATACGAACGCACAACCCAAACTATTTCGGGCATAAAAGGAAAGTTAGCGGTAATTGCTTCTCTCCAAAACAATGCGCTCCAGCAAGGTAAAGCCACCTGCACCTTCGAAACTTTAAGTATGGATAATTTACCCAACCAACTTATAAAAAGTACCATCCAGCAGGTAATAGCCACGCCCGGGTTAAATGAAAATATAAGCACTGGTTTAAGGGCTTTGCTGCCGCCATTAAAAGGAGTTCGTTCGGTAAGCGTGGCCCCAGATAATCTTAAGAATGTCGCTGCGCAGCGTTTTTTAAATCCTTATTATTACCCGGTATTATCTGTTTGTGCCTTACTAAACCAAAATCTGCTACCGGAAGCAGGGAGAGACGCATACCGGTTCAGTTCGTTTCTGGAAGACGAAAAACAAATGGGCAAGCTGTTCGAAGCTTTTGTCCGGAACTTTTATACCAAAGAGCAAGAAACGTTCCGGGTAAAATCAGAAAAGATAAGCTGGCAGTTAGGAAAAGCGGAAGAAGACCATCTGCAATACCTGCCGGTTATGGTGACGGATGTTTCGCTCACATCGGCAAACCGCAAGCTTATTCTGGATACCAAGTTCTATAAAAATGCTTTGCGGCCGCACTACGACAAACAAAAACTAATTTCGGGGCATTTATACCAGTTATTTGCTTACCTCAAAAATCAGTCGGTTGGTATTGAGAACAACTTGGTGGAAGGAATATTACTTTATCCGGTCGTAAATCAGGAATTAGACTTGGCTTATCAGTTGTCCGGGCACAAAGTAAGTATCAAAACCATCAACCTAAACCAGCCCTGGCCCCATATAAAAGCAGACTTATTGCAAATTATAGCCTAAGAAACAACACAGGTTAAAACTTCATCGATTAAACCGTATTCTTTGGCTTCCTCGGCTTTTAACCAGTAATCCCGGTCGGAGTTATCATGTACTTCCTGGTAAGTTCTGCCGGTATGTAAAGCTATTATTTCGTAGAGTTCTTTTCGGAGTTGCAGGATTTGCTGGGCATCAATTTCGATATCGGTCGCTTGGCCCTGGGCACCGCCGGACAGGCTGATGGAGCATAACACGGGCATGAGACAAAGCTTAATGCTTGCCTTGTTATTTCATTCTAAAACTTCCATAAAAATGTGCTTTATTAATAGGTGCCGCAAACCTGTAAAATATCACCTTTAAAAGCAGGAAATTTTTAATTTATGCTATAATACGGGTGTAAACAGCATGATGCTTATTTAAACTGGTTTAGGACAGCGGTAAATTTAGGTCTTACTATAAATTGATTTTTGCTAAATATGAGCCTTAGATGTATGAGGATTGGTGGTGCCTGTTTCTCCTGGTGATAGGTTTATTAGGCTAAAATATAAGTCATAAAAAAAGCTTACCCTAACATGGAGTTAAGGTAAGCTTCTAACATTTAATCAGAATTAAAAATTAAGACACCGTACGGGTTAAAACTTCATCAATTAAACCGTATTCTTTGGCTTCATCGGCTTTCATCCAGTAATCCCGATCAGAGTTATCGTGTACTTCCTGGTAAGTTTTACCGCTGTGTAAAGCAATAATGTCGTACAGTTCTTTTTTCAGTTTCAGGATTTCGCGGGCCGTAATTTCAATATCACTGGCCTGGCCTTGCGCACCACCTAAGGGCTGGTGAATCATAACACGGGAGTGAGGCAGGGCAGAACGTTTACCTTTGGCGCCACCGCATAACAATACCGCACCCATTGAAGCGGCTAATCCGGTGCAAATGGTAGCTACATCGGGCTTTACATATTGCATGGTGTCGTAAATACCTAAACCGGCATAAACCGAACCACCGGGGCTGTTAATGTATAGTAATATATCTTTCTTAGCGTCCGAAGACTCTAAGAATAATAATTGCGCCGTAATTATATTGGCAATAAAATCATCTACCTGAGTGCCCAGGAAAATAATCCGGTCCATAATTAAACGCGAAAACACGTCAATTTCCCGGAAGTTAGTCGGACGTTCTTCAATAACCGAGCGGGTCATGCTCTCAATGCGGTGCATATTGGTAGCTGCTTCCACATGATGTATATACTGGTCTACGCCCAGACCATTTAATCCCTGGCCTTTTACGGCAAATTTTCTGAATTCTTCTTTATTGAACATCTGGTTTCAGTCTTTAAATAGATGAATAGATAAGAAAAGCAATGTTACATAAATCGTGCGAAAATAAAAAAAGTCCTTATTGTAAGGACTTTTCTCTAAAAAGGTTAGGAAAATCTTTTATTCGCCGGCAATATTTCTAAATTCTTCAGCAGTTACTGACTTTTCGACTACCGTTATTTTAGATTTGATAAATTCTAGTACGCGATCTGCCAAAATGGCTTCATATTCGTTTACGTAGTTTTTACCGTTATTTTGTTTCAGGAAAGTATCTACATAACCACTCACCGCATCTTCCATTTCGGGAGTAGCCGCAGCCATACCAAATTGGGCCAGCATTTTTTGCTTAGCCGATTCTACTACTTCTTCGTTGCTGATTTTGATATCGTTTTCTTCCACTACTTTGTTGCGGATCATCGACCATTTCAGCTCTTCTTTGTAGCGTTCTATATTTTCGTCAATTTGCTCGGTGGTTAATTTGCCTTCGTTGGCGGATAATAACCATTTTTTAAAGAATTCTTCCGGAATTTGAATGTCGGTGGTTTTAACCAGCTCTTCTACAATCTTATTACTTACCAGCTTTTCTGCTTCGGTGTTGTAGTTCTCGGCAATTGTTTCTTTTACTTTAGCATCAAATTCTTCGCGGGTAGTTACCGTATCTTTGCCAAATATTTTATCAAAAAACTCCTGGTTGTATTCCGCCGGCGTGGTCCGGTTTATTTTATCTACGGTAAACTCAAAATTACCTTTCAAGTCAGCCGCTTTTTGTTTGCTTTCGCCGGTTACATTAGCTACAGCCGAAGCATCGTTATCAAAAACTTCCTGTAAATCAAAAGTCAGGACATCACCGGCTTTTTTACCGATAAACTGCTCCTGGTTTTTCTTTACTTTATTTATAGGGAGTAAAGTAGTTGTGGAAAAATCACCGTCTACTTGTTTCAGTTCGCCGGATAAATAATCGTTTTCTTCAGAAGTTTCCGGGTTCTCGGTCTGGCCAAACTGACGTTGCATGTGTTCAAAAACGCCCGTTAAGGTTTCATCGTCCACCTCTACTTTATAACCTTCTACTGTTAAGTCCTGCAAATTCAGATCGAAGGGAGGCAGTAAACCCAAAGTAAAATCGAAGGTAAACTCTTTCTGGTTATCCCAGTCAATTTTTTGTTGGGTTTCTTCGTTGGGCAGCGGTTCGCCTAAAATTTTTATATCGTTTTCTTTAATATAGTCATTTACCGACTTAGAAAGCAGGCTGTTGATTTCTTCTACCAAAATGCCTTTGCCATACATTTTCCGGATCATAGCCGGTGGCACTTTACCCGGACGGAAGCCTTTGATTTGGGCTTTGCGGCTATATTCCTTTATTTTTTCGTCCACCTTGGGCGCGTAATCGGTTTCTTCCAGTACCACATGCAGGTTTGCGTTAGTGGCATCGGTCTGATTTAATGTAATATTCAAGGCCTTAAAATTTAAAGTGTTACTGTAAAAAAATTAACCCCCAACACGGATTACATGTTGAGGGTTTGCTGTGCGGATGGAGGGACTCGAACCCCCATGCCGTGAAGCGCCAGATCCTAAGTCTGGTGCGTCTACCAATTTCGCCACATCCGCAGGCTTTTTGAAATGGTGGTGCAAATGTAGTAAACTCCTAAATAAAAGCAATAACAATATTTTGTTTTTTCTGAAATTAATTGAAAACTTTCAGTTTGGAGTTAACCTTTTCGGGCTTAATTTTTGTTAAGATTATACTAATTAAATAAGAGATAGCATACTTCTGTTTGAAATACGGTATATTTTTCCGGCAATAAGAAGTGGTAAGTACATAGCCTGAAAATTATTTTAGATTATACTGTTGCCATAATACTAGATTAATAAAAAGGAATAAACGGGATTTACTTTATTCTTTTTGCAAGTGATCGTTGGGGAGAATATAAATATGTTTATTGCAAACTCTTAAGTAATTTTGTTTTTTAATTGAATAAGGCTCTTTGCTTAATGAAAATGATTAAATGCCAGAGACTTATTCAAATTTTTCTTATCCAGAGCATCATAACATGATAGATACCGAATTAGAACGAAAAGAAATACTGCAGCATTACCGGAAATTGTTGCGGTATGCTAAGCCTTTTCTGGAAGGAAACGATGCTAAAATCATTAAAAAGGCTTTTAATACTTCTTTGGAAGCGCATAAAAATATGCGTCGTAAATCCGGGGAGCCTTATATCCTGCATCCGCTGGCGGTAGCCCAAATTGCCGTGGAGGAGATAGGCCTGGGAACCACTTCTATTGTAGCAGCTTTGTTACACGATGTAGTAGAAGATACGGAAATAGAGCTACACGAAATTGAGCGGGACTTTGGCCCCAGAGTAGCACGCATTATTGAAGGCTTAACCAAAATATCCGGCGTTTTTGATTATGGTACTTCGCAACAGGCCGAGAACTTCCGGAAAATGCTGCTCACCTTATCCGACGATGTGCGGGTAATTTTAATCAAGCTCGCCGACCGTCTGCACAACATGCGTACCCTGGATAGTATGGCCCGCGACAAACAACTAAAAATTGCCTCGGAAACCATGTATCTGTACGCGCCTTTAGCGCACCGGCTGGGATTGTACGTTATTAAATCGGAACTCGAAGATTTATACCTGAAATACACCGATTCGGAAACGTATCGCGATATATCGAATAAAATCCGGCAAACCAGAATTTCCCGTGACCGGTTTATCCGGGATTTTGTGACACCACTGCAAGATGAACTTACCCGGCAGGGTTTTAAATTTGAAATAAAAGGACGGCCCAAATCTATTTATTCTATTCTGAAAAAGATAAGAAAACAGAATATCACGTTTGATGAAGTTTATGACTTATTTGCCATTCGGATTATTCTGGAAGTGCCGCCCGAAATTGAAAAAGCCGCTTGTTGGTCGGTGTATTCTATTGTAACCGATTATTATCAGCCTAATCCGGATCGGCTGCGCGACTGGATTAGTACTCCTCGCGCCAACGGTTACGAATCGTTGCACACCACCGTTATGAGCAAAACCGGCTCCTGGGTAGAAGTACAAATTCGCACCAAGCGGATGGATGATATTGCGGAGAAAGGATACGCCGCGCACTGGAAATACAAAGATGATCATACCCAGGCCGAATCGGGTTTAGACCAATGGATAAATAAAGTGCGGGATATGTTGGAAACCAACGATTCGAACGCCCTGGAATTTATGGATGAGTTCCGGAAGAACTTGTTTGTGGAGGAGGTGTTTGCATTTACACCCAAAGGCGAGCTGCGCATTTTACCGGATAAAGCTACGGCCCTGGATTTTGCTTTTGAGATTCATACCCAAATAGGGATGGAGTGTATTGGGGCCAAGGTAAACCAGAAGCTGGTACCATTAAGTTTTAAACTGCATAACGGCGACCAGGTAGAAATACTTACTTCTAAAAAACAGCGGCCAACCGAAGAATGGCTCAAATTTGCCACAACTTCTAAAGCCCGTTCCAAGATAAAAGAATTTCTGCGGGAAGATAAAAAGCAAAAAGCGGAGTTGGGTAAGGAAATGGTAGAAAAGCGGTTTGAACAATTACATATTGAAAACACCCTGGTTAACCTGAACTGGATATTTAATTACTTTAATGTACAGCATCCGCAGGAATTTTACTACCGGGTAGGCATCGGGAAGATAGATGTTAAAGATATTGATACTTCCATCTTCGATCCGAACTCCGAAAACTTTAAAGCCGAAGTAGCTGTACCCCATAACTTCGAAAAAGAAGTACAAAAAATTAGAGGCGTCAGCTCCGATATGCTGGTAATAGGAGAGAAGACCTCCAAAATAGATTATGAAATTGCCACTTGTTGTAATCCGATTCCGGGGGATGATGTTTTCGGGTTTGAAACCGAGAAAGAAGGCATTCAAATCCACCGTACCTCTTGTCCCAAAGCTGTGGCTTTAATGTCGAATTACGGCAACCGGATTGTAAAAGCAAAATGGACCGATCAGTACGAACTGGCTTTTCTGGCCGGTATCCATATGAAGGGTACCGACCGGGTAGGTATGGTAAACGACCTGACGAAAGTTATTTCGAACAGCTTAAAAGTAAACATGCGCTCTATTACTTTAGATTCGCAGGATGGGGTTTTTGATGGTAAGATTATGGTTTTCGTAAACGATACCAGTCATCTGGAAAAACTCATTCAGCGCCTGCAAAAAGTAAGCGGCGTACTATTGGTAGAGCGTTTTGATTCTTAGCTTTTAATTATTAGTGTTTAGTTATTAGTATTTAGTTGTTACTTCTGAGAAATAGTGCTAAAATAAGGTTATTGGCTGATTTTTGTCAGAGGTCAATAATGAAGAATTAACAATCAGCAATTTAAAGATGAATAATATTGTGTTGAAAGAACAGAAATTTGCGGAAGTAAAAAAGATATTTACAGCTTATTTAGAAAGCAAAGGATTGCGCAAAACCCCGGAAAGGTACGCTATACTGGAAGAAATTTATTCCCGCACCGGCCATTTCGATGTAGAGTCGCTTTACATCAGTATGAAAAATAAAAATTACCAGGTTAGCCGGGCTACAGTGTATAATACTTTAGATTTATTGGTAGAAAATGATTTGGTTAGCAAGCACCAGTTTGGCCGCAACCTGGCACAATACGAAAAATCGTACGGCTACCGGCAACATGACCATGTTATTTGCACTGAATGCCACAAAGTAGTAGAGTTTTGCGATCCGCGCATTCACAATATTCAAACAATGGTGGGCGAACTATTAAATTTTCATATCTTGCACCACTCTTTAAACCTTTACGGCATTTGTGGCGATTGCCGGTCTAAGAATTCATCGCCTACTCTATGAATTTGACACACGCATTAGTAGACAATATGCTGTTTGCCCGTTTGCAAGGAGATTTAATCGGCAGCCCGGATTCGCAGCAATTAATAGAATTAGTAAATAATAATATAGAAGCAAACATTGTACTGTGTGCCGTTGATTTGTCTAAAGTGCGATTTATAAATAGCAGCGGTATTGGTATTCTGGTTTCTCTTTTAACCAAATTCCGGAACCGGGGCGGCGAAATGATTTTAATTAACCCTTCCGAACATATTCGTAAACTTCTCATTATTACCAAGCTCAACGCCATCTTTACCGTAGCCGAAGATGATGCACAGGCAGCTAATATTTTAAAAGAATCTAAGTAACAAATGGCAGTAGATATTTTAGTAGGTCTTCAGTGGGGCGACGAAGGCAAAGGAAAAATTGTGGACGTTTTAGCGCCTACTTACGACATAGTAGCCCGGTTTCAGGGCGGTCCCAACGCCGGTCATACGTTAGAGTTTAACGGCACCAAACACGTTTTGCACCAAATTCCTTCCGGTATTTTCCATCCCCATATAACTAATATAATAGGCAATGGCGTAGTTCTGGATCCGGTTATTTTCCGGGCCGAAATGCAAAAGCTGACCGATCGCGGTATTGATGGCTCCCAAAACCTGTATATTTCGCGAAAAGCCCAGTTAATATTACCTTCTCATAAATACATTGATCGGGTACAGGAAGAGGCCTTAGGCGAAAATAAAATAGGCTCTACTTTAAAAGGAATAGGGCCGACCTACCAGGATAAAATTGGCCGATTCGGATTGCGGGTGGGTGATATAATGGCTTCTGACTTTAAAGAAAAATATAATACGGTAATTGAACGACATAAAAAGATTGTCGGCTTTTACGGTAAAGATTTGGATATTGCCGAAGCCGAAGAAGCTTTTTTCTCCGCCGTAGAATACTTGCGAACCATGCAGTTGGTAGATTCGGAATACATGATAAATGAAGCTATAATTGCCGGGAAAAAAATACTTGCCGAAGGTGCGCAAGGTTCATTATTAGATATCGATTTTGGTACTTATCCCTTTGTAACTTCTTCTAACACGTTAGTGGCTGGTGCCTGTACCGGTTTAGGCGTAGCCCCAAGGCACATTGGTGAAGTTTACGGTATTTTCAAAGCTTATTGCACCCGGGTAGGCAGTGGGCCTTTTCCTACCGAGTTACTAGAAGAAACCGGGGAGCGCATCAGAAAAGCCGGTAATGAATTTGGTTCTACTACCGGCCGTCCACGCCGTTGCGGCTGGATAGATTTGCCTACCCTTAAGTATTCGATCATGTTAAATGGCGTAACGCAGTTAAATATGATGAAGGCCGATGTATTAGACGATTTTGAAGAAATAAAAGTATGTACCCACTATAGATTACCGAATGGTGAGTTAACCGATAAACTGCCGCATCAGTTTATTGCAGAAGAACTAACCCCGGTTTATACCTCTTTACCAGGCTGGAAAACCAATTCTATGCAAATAGAAACTTATGAAAGCTTGCCCCAAGAGTTTTTATCTTATCTGACTTATTTAGAAGAGCAGCTACAAGTAGAGATAACAATAATAAGTGTAGGTCCGGATAGAGTAAGTACATTGCATAAGTAATAGTGTTTATAAACAAACTGATAAGGGATGCTGTACAAGCATCCTTTTTTGTTTAGTAAAGAATTGCATAGCGATAAGCCTTAAAAGGTAAAATGAAACCTAGTTGATATATTAAGTGTAAAATAATTTATTTGAAGTGTAAAATAATTTATTTGAGGATCAGCTACTTATTTCTGTTGTGGGGGAAATAGTGCGAGCGGTATTGGGAAGTTAAATAAGACTCCGTACTTTTGCGCACCCAAACAGAAAGAAAGAGGGGGCAAGTTC